>JAEAMF010000673.1_pt1 | contig 36343 bp, 31 predicted proteins | sample 8958721 | NCBI WGS metagenome assembly JAEAMF01 (sample SAMN16933255, study PRJNA681124) | bioreactor sludge metagenome | isolation source: anaerobic bioreactor treating anionic surfactant - SDBS | place: India: Bengaluru | collected 2019-02-28 | reverse complement strand
CCAAGCCCTGGAAGCGCGCCTGAACATCCTCGGCCAGATGAACCAGGTCATTGGTCAGTCCCGTAGCGAACTGTCGGAAAATGCTCCGACCATGATCGCGATGAAGATTGATACCGACAAGATTCGTGATGTTATCGGTAAAGGCGGCGCGACCATCCGTGCTATCTGTGAAGAGACCAAGGCTTCGATCGACATCGAAGACGACGGCTCGATCAAGATCTTTGGTGAAACCAAGGATGCGGCAGAAGCGGCTCGCCAGCGCGTACTGAGCATTACTGCCGAAGCCGAGATCGGCAAGATCTACGTCGGCAAGGTTGAGCGCATCGTTGACTTCGGTGCCTTCGTCAACATCCTGCCGGGCAAGGACGGTCTGGTTCACATCTCGATGCTGAGCGATGCTCGTGTCGAGAAAGTGACCGACATCCTGAAAGAAGGCCAGGAAGTTGAAGTACTGGTACTGGACGTGGACAACCGCGGCCGTATCAAGCTGTCGATCAAAGATGTTGCAGCAGCCAAGGCTTCGGGCGTCTAAGCTCAAAGCGTTGAAGAAAGGACCCTACGGGGTCCTTTTTTTATGGGCGGAGTTCGCCGTGTACGTGCTTGCATCCTGCATGCTTCAAAAAGGAGTGTCTTGTATGAAGAAGTTCGTTATTGCTGCCGCTACTGTTACCGCGCTGATGTTGGCTAACGTGACCTTTGCTCAAGCGCCGCTGACGGTTGCGGCGGGTGAGATGACCAAGGCAACAGAGGCTACTTCCGATACCTGGATCACCACGAAGGTCAAAGCAGACCTGATGACGGAGAAGGGGGTGCCGGGTTCGGACATCTCTGTAGAAACCAACAGCGGCGTAGTTTCCCTGTCGTCAAAGGTGCCTTTGACCCAATCCCAGAAAGACGCAGCAGTCTCGATTGCCAAAAAAATAAAGGGGGTTAAGGCGGTATCGGCTGAAGGCCTGAGAACTTATTAAGCTGAACCCCGGCCATTGAGCCGGGGTTTTAAGCAGGCGTTTGAGGAGCGCTTACTCGGAGTCCAGATGCAACTGCGAGATTACCCGGCCATCGGCTTCGGCTTGCCCCAGCGTGGCATCGACGAAGTACACGCGCTGGTCTTCAAGCTTGCCCTGGTCGACCAGGTAATCCTTGATGCTGCTGGCGCGCGCCTGGCCCAGTTGACGCAGCAACAGGGGGCTTTCAGCCCACGACGTGATCACCGCGTTGCGCAGGTTGTCTGTGCGCTCTTTACGGCTCAACTGTTCCCACTGCGCGGGCGGTTGTTGTTTGAGGCGCGAGCGGTAGATCGCCTCAAGCATCGCGGGTTTCTCATCATCTGGCACCTGCAGTTGAGTGGCTTGTGCCGGGACCTTGTCGCCTCGCCGTTGCAGCATCTTGTAGTAGGTAGCCTGATACTCGCGCTCCAGACGCTGCTCGGCAATCAGCGGGCCGTCACTGCTCTGGGCGCTGGTACCTTCGATTTCCAGGCGCAATTCCGGGCGCGCCTTGAGTGCGCTGGCGAGTTTTTCCAGGGCTCCTTTGGCGTCGCTGCTCAAGTCACTTGAGCCTGGAGTAAAGGCGACGCTTCCGAGGTCTTGGGCGTCGCCGCCACTGACGAGCCCGCCAATGAACTTGAACGGTGCCTGGGCGGCTCGCATGACGAGGTTTCGTAATGTCTGCCAGACAATCGGCATCACGCTGAACTGAGGGTTGTTCAAGTCGCCGGAGATTGGCAACTCAATGGAGATTTTGCCTTCGGTGTCCTTGAGCAGTGCGACGGCAAGGCGAATCGGCAAGTCTACGGCATCAGGGCTGTCTACCTTTTCACCCAGTTGCAGTTGTTCAAGCACCAGTTTGTTCTCGGCCTTGAGCTGGCCCTTGGTGATCAGATAATGCAGGTCCAGATTCAGGCGACCCTTGCGGATGCGGTAGCCGGCAAATTTGCCCGAGTAAGGGGTCAGGGTGGTCAGCTCGACGCGTTTGAAGCTGGTGGCGATGTCCAGGCTGGCCATGGGGTCGAAGGGGTTCAGCGCGCCCTTGATGGTGACGGGCGCATAGCGGTCGACCTTACCTTTGATATCGACATTGGCAGGTTTCGGTTGCCGGTTGTCGATGGTGCCGATCCGGCCGTTGAGTTGCTGGATCGCCGTGGCGAAGTTGGGCGTCAGGCTGAAGTCGGCGAAGTTGGCCGAGCCGTCGTTGATCGCGATTTCACCAATGTGAATGCCCAGCGGCTTGGCGCTGCTGGTAGACGTATTGCGGGCTTTCTGCGGGCTTCCAGCCGGTTGTGGTATCAACAGGTCATCGACACTGGTGGTGCGGTCTTCATTGATCATAAAGCGCGCATAGGGCTGTTGCAGGTTGACCTTGGCAATCGACAGCGCATCTCCATGACGGTACTCCAGGCCATCCAGATTCAACTGCTGCCATTTGACGAAATCGCGGTTCTTGATGGTGTCCAGCGTGTGCAGCTGATTGACCTGAGCCTTGCCCGTGATACTGAAGGCCAGCGGTGCCGTGTTCTTGAGGTCGACGTCGAGATCGCTGTTGAGCATGCCGCTGCGTAGCTCAAGGCGAATGAATGGGCTGATATAGGCTTGTGCGACACGAAGGTCGATATCCCGCGTAACGACATTCAGTTTACTGCTGACAGGTGCCAGATTGACGTCACCCGAGGCCTGCAGCTTGCCTTGCTTGCCTACTCCGGTATCGAGCTTCAGGGTGAAGGGCGACTGATTGAGGCTATCGAAGTTCTGCAGGTCCAGGTTAAGTGGGCCCACCTCCAGCGCGACCGGTTCCTTGTGGGTGCGGTCAGCCAGATGAACCTGATAGTTGCGCAACTGAACGTCACGCAGTAACACCTGCCATGGTTTGCTTGGGGTATTGGTGCCTGTCGTCTCTTTGGTGGCCGGCGTTGCGGTGGCCGGTTCAGTTTTCTCTGCAGGTTTTGCCTTGGCTGGCTGGCTGGCGAACAGCTTCTGCCAGTCGAGCTGACCATCGGCTTCAAGGGCTGCCCAGGTTTCCAGTTTCTCGCTGCGAATCTTGCCAACGGTGACCAACTGCTTGGCCAGGTCAATCGACGTGTCGCTGACCGACAGGCTGGCCAGGCGTACCAATGGCCTGCCATCGGGCGCATTGACTGCAAACGGCGCGACCTGAAGCGAGGTGTTGTCGAGCAGCAGCTCGGTTTCCTTGGACAGGTTCAGTTTGTAGTGGGTCTCAAAGCTGACACGCCCGTCTTCAAGTACCAACGGCACTATATCTCGGACATAAGGCCAGACGAGCTTCATCTTGCCGTCAGTAAACTTCAGCGTGCCTTCAGAGGCGATGGGCACCAGGCTGAACGTACCCTGCCAGTCGATCCGGCCGCCCTTGGGGCCTGCGGCGACCAGCGTCATGTCCGTGCTGTCGTCGGGCAGGGTGCTGAGGTTCTTCAGTTCCAGGTCCATCGAGTCGTAGAGAAATTCGATGGGTTCGCTGGGGCGCAGGTCTTCGAAATGCAGGTAACCGGCGTTGAGTTTGATGCTGCCAATACGCAGCGGGAAGGGCTCGCTCGCAGGCGTTTCGGCTTTTGGCTGGCTGGGTGGCAGCTTGAAGAGTTGGGTCAGATTGAGGCTGCCGTCCTTGGCAAACAGCAGTTCGGTACGTGGCTTGTCCAGTTCGACGTTCGCCAGGTGAAGCGCGCCGCTCCACAGGCTGTCGAGCTGCAGGTTGGCATACAAACGTTCAAAGCCGACCTGCTCCTTGCCCGGCTCACCGATCTGCAAGCCCCAGAGTGTCAGCTCCAGGCTGAACGGGTTGAGTTCCACGCGCTGCAGCTTGGCTGGTAGCGTGGCGTAGTTGGCTAATTGCTGGTTAGCAATTCGCAAGGCGACGCCGGGGAGAATCAGGAATCCAAGCAGGCTGTAAAGGGCCAGAGCGGCCAACAAGGCGCCGAGGGCGCGTTTCATTCCTTTGGGCATGTGCGGCGTCGTCTGTATCTAACGGAAGTGGTTGGAGTATGGCACGATAATTCGGTTCCGAAGATAGCGCCAAATCACCTCTTTCGTGCGTAAACGTCTATTTCAAAGGTGCAGAATCAACGTCTTTAGCGGTGGTTGGTTATCCATGGACGGGAAGTCGGCAGCCGGTGTCAGAACCTGCCACTCGCGCACTGGCCGGTTGTTTTTCTCGGCGCAGCGCAGCACCTGTGCGCGCCAGTCGTCGAGGCTGACCTTGGCCAGGTTGTTACAGCAGACCAGCACACCTCCTTCGGCAGTGCTCAACAGCGCCGGCTTGAGCAGGCTTTGATAGTCTCGCAACAGGTCGACGGTGCCGAAGGCACTCTTTGCCCAGGCAGGCGGGTCGAGAAATACCAGGTCGAATTGCCGTGGTTCCAGTCGCGGGTAGGGCGGCAGTTTGTGACCGCGTCGTTGGCTGACGGGTAGCCCGGCCAACTGGCGGATCGCCGGGAAGTAGTCGGACTGTATGAACTCCATGGGCGCAAGCGTTGGGTTCAGGGCTGCGTTTTCGCGACCTACAGCCAGGTTGCCTTCGGCGAAATCCAGGTTGCAGACCTCACGGGCACCCCCTGCGGCGGCACTCAAGCCAACCCCACAGGTATAGGCAAACAGGTTCAGTACGCGCTTGCCGGCGCTGTGCTGCTTGATCCAGCCACGGGCATTGCGCAAATCGAGAAACAACAGCGGATCCTGCCCCGAGTGACGGCCACGTACCCGATAGTTCAGCCCCCACTCATGGCCGACATGATCGGCCAGGGCCGCCTCGCTGGCCTGGTAGGCCGGGTCTCGACGGTCGATACGACTGTTGCCTTGGGAGCGGTCGTTGTAGACCAGCAGCAGCTCCAGGCCAAGTGATTGCTCGACGGTAGCATGCAGGTCGAGCAGGGCATCGTGATCGAGGGTCTGGTGAAAGCTCTGTACCAGCAACTGCGGGCCATAGCGGTCTACGGTCAGGCCGGCAGCGCCTTCCTGGCTACCATGGAACAGCCGGTAGCAGTCGGTCCCTTGGGCGTGGAGTTCGGCGAGAAGGCCGTTGCGGGAGTCGAGGGCGGCGCGCAGCGCCTGATTCAAGAGGGACATGCACGTAGCCTTGGTATTCGGGGCTGCAGTTTAACAGGAGAGGCCCAGGGTGAGCCTCTCCGGCGTACATCAGCGTTCGATCGTCAGGGCCACACCCTGCCCACCACCGATGCACAGCGTTGCCAGCCCTTTCCTGGCATCACGCTTGATCATTTCGTGCAACAGGGTGACCAGTATCCGGCAACCGGAAGCACCAATAGGGTGCCCCAATGCAATGGCACCACCGTTGACATTGACCTTGGCGGCATCCCAGCCCAGCTCTTTACCGACGGACAACGCTTGGGCGGCGAAGGCTTCGTTGGCTTCGATCAGGTCCAGGTCTGACAACGACCAGCCGGCTTTTTCAAGGCAGCGTCGAGTAGCATTTACAGGGCCAATGCCCATGATTGCAGGGTCAACTCCGGCGTTTGCATAGGCGGTGATACGGGCCAGTACCGGCAGCTCCAGTTCCTGGGCTTTAGCAGCACTCATCAGCAGCACGGCGGCAGCACCATCATTGAGTGACGACGCATTGCCAGCCGTGACACTGCCATCTTTCTTGAAGGCGGGCCTGAGCTTGCTCAACGACTCAGCGGTAGTGCCCGGGCGGGGCTGCTCGTCAGTGGCGAAAGCGATCGGATCGCCTTTGCGTTGCGGGATCAGGATCGGGGTGATCTCTTCAATGAAACGACCGCTTTCAATGGCTACGCTGGCTTTCTGCTGGGAGGCCGCTGCGAAGGCGTCCTGCTCCTCGCGGCTCAGGCCGTACTTTTCGACCAGGTTTTCGGCGGTGATGCCCATGTGGTAGTCGTTGAAAGCGTCCCACAAGCCATCACTGATCATACTGTCGATCAATGAGCTGTGGCCCATGCGCAGGCCGGTGCGCGCACCAGGCATGACATAGTTGGCAAGGCTCATGTTTTCCTGTCCGCCCGCGATGACCACGTCGGCATCGCCACACCGAATCGCTTGCGCAGCCAAGTGCACGGCTTTGAGCCCAGAGCCACATACCTTGTTGAGTGTCAGGGCGGGCACGGCGTGGGGCAGCCCGGCCTTGATCGCGGCTTGGCGGGCAGGGTTCTGACCGGCACCGGCAGTCAGAACCTGGCCGAAGATGACTTCGTCTACGAGTTCGGCGTCCAGGCCGGTCTGTGTCAGCAGCTGGCTGATAACCGCAGCCCCCAGATCAACGGCTGGAATAGCGGCCAGTGCTCCTTGGTAGCTACCAATGGCGGTACGGGTGGCGGCAACGATCACAACATCTTGCATGGCACAGGTCCTTAGTCTTGTTGGATGTGGTATCGGAACGGCAAAAGCCTGCTTTGGGCTTTGTTGGTAGGCATGGTGGCACAGATGGCCAGGCGCCTGCCAATCACCAAAGTATGAGGCGCGCACGCCCGCTGGCTGACGCTCAGCTGAGTCCCATGCGTCGGTGTGCACGGTGCTTGGAGCTGTCGCGCATGGCCCAGCGTAGCACCGGGGCAACACCGGCAACCCCCAGGCGGACCAGTCGGCGCTCTAGCAGGCTCGGTGAGAATCCATGCATGGCACTGGCCCATGGCGCTAACAGGTCGATGCCTGCCCGCATCATCACGGCGCCAACGGGCTTGGCCTGCCGGCTCGGCGCAGGGGCATCAAGCAGCAGGCGAACCACTTCGCGGCTGCGTGCATCGCACGCCAGTTGTGGGCGCATGGCGTGCAGATATTCGGCAATAGCCTGGCGCGAGCGGGGCACATTGCGTGCGCCCAGGCGTTCGGCGACCAAGGCAATTTCGTCGTAGTAGGCATCCTGGTCAGCGAGGCTCATCCGAGGATTGCGGTAACGCAGGTGTGCGGCGAGAAAACTGCTGACTTCGGCGACGTGTACCCAGGTCAGCAGGTCGGGGTCGCTGGCGGCATAGGGACGCCCATCGGCGGCGGTGCCGACGACCTGCAGATGAATGGTCCGTACTTTATCGATCAGCCACTCGGCGTCGCGGGTTGAGCCGAATGTCGTCCCGGAGATGAACTGGCTGGTACGGCGCAGACGGCCGATCATGTCTTGGCGAAAGTTCGAATGGTCCCAGACCCCGGCCAGTGCCAGTGGGTGCAAGACTTGCAACAGGAGGGCGCTGATGCCGCCGATCAGCATGCTGGGAAAGTCGCCATGCACGCGCCAGCAGACACTGTCTGGGCCAAACAGCCCGGGATCACCTTTGGGGTGTTCCAGGTCCAGTTGCCCCAGCGCCAGGCCGGTCATGCTAAGCAGTTGAGTCTCGATACGCCGACGAAGGGCTTCCATAACGTCCTTGCGGCACCGTCGTTGCGGTGCGCTTCACTGCCCCCGGTCGCACTGGCGACCAGGGGCAGGACGGGTGATCAGCCGCGGTGGCGGCCGCGGAAGTAGTTGATCAGGCCTTGGGTCGAGGCATCTTCAGCAGGCTCTTCGATGCCACCGGTGAGGCGCTGGTAGACGCCTTTGCCGAGCTCCTTGCCCAATTCAACACCCCACTGGTCGAAGGCGTTGATGCCCCAGATGACGCTCTGCACGAACACTTTGTGTTCATACATGGCCACCAGCGCCCCCAAACGGCGTGGGCTGATACGCTCTACAACCAAGGTGTTGCTCGGACGGTTGCCCGGGATCACCTTGTGCGGCGCCAGCTTCTGGATTTCGGTTTCGGCCAGGCCTTTCTCGCGCAGTTCTGCTTCGGCTTCAGCGCGGGTCTTACCGAGCATCAGGGCCTGGCTCTGCGACAGGCAGTTGGCGTACAGCCACTGGTGGTGGTCGGCAACCGGGTTGAAACTGACCACCGGGACGATGAAGTCCGCTGGAATAAGTTGGGTGCCTTGGTGCAGCAACTGATGGTAGGCGTGTTGACCGTTGCAACCGACGCCACCCCAGATGACGGGGCCGGTATCGTGGTTAACCGGGGTTCCGTCCTGGCGCACGCTCTTGCCGTTGGACTCCATATCCAACTGCTGCAGGTGCTTGGTGATGTTGCGCAGGTAGTGGTCGTACGGCAGGATTGCGTGGCTTTGTGCTCCCCAGAAGTTGCCGTACCAGACGCCCAGAAGTGCCAGCAGCACAGGCATGTTCTGTTCGAACGGGGCGCTCTGGAAGTGCTGGTCCATGGTGTAGGCACCGGACAGCAGCTCCTTGAAGTTGGCCATGCCAATGGCCAGCGCAATAGGCAGGCCGATGGCCGACCACAGCGAATAACGGCCACCTACCCAGTCCCACATCGGGAAGATGTTCTCTTCGCGAATGCCGAAAGCGATGGCTGCTGTCTTGTTACTGGAAACGGCGATGAAGTGTCGGTGAAGTTCTACTTCCGAGCCACCCTGGGCCAAGTACCAAGCGCGTGCGGCCTGGGCGTTTTTCAGGGTCTCGAGGGTGTTGAAAGACTTTGACGAGACGATGAACAGTGTGGTCTCGGCGCGCAGGTTGGCCGACAGCTCATGAAACTCGCTGCCGTCGATATTGGCCAGGTAGTGGCAGCGCACGCCCCGCTGGGCATAAGGCAAGAGGGCTTCAGAGACCAGTTCGGGGCCAAGGAAGGACCCGCCAATGCCGATGTTCACAACGTCGGTAATCGGCTTTTCGGTATAACCACGCCACAAGCCGTCGTGAATCCGCCCAACCAGTTCGGTTACCTGGTTAAGGACCTTATGCACCTCGGGCATGATGTTGACGCCGTTGACGCTCAATTTGTCGCCTACCGGACGGCGTAGCGCGGTGTGCAGCGCTGGGCGACCTTCCGAAGCGTTGAGGATCTCGCCGGCGAACAGCGACTTTATCGCATCCTGCAGGCCCACTTCATCGGCCAGCCCTACCAGCAGGTTGCGGGTCTGGGCGTTGATCAGGTTTTTCGAGTAGTCGAGGAACAGGCCGCAACAGCTCAGAGAAAATTGGTTGAAGCGCTGTGGATCGGCGTTGAAGGCCTCGCGCATGCTGAAATTCTGCATGGCTTCGCGGTGCTGCTGGAGCGCCTGCCAGGCCGGCAGGGCGGTAACGTCATGAGGGGTGCGGTAGTACGCCATCGCTGCAGATTTTCCTTATTGCTGGAACTGCCTTGGACACTGAAAAGGTCGGTCCGTTTGCAGGTTCGTCTGAAAAGATTGCACACGAACCTGCCGTTGGCCTGGCTGAGCCGGTGGCTCAGTCCAACTGAACCGGAATGGCATGGCTGGTGTGGCTCAGCTCATTCCCTGGCGCCATGTATAGCATGCGCGGTTTGAAGTTGTGCAGTTCTGCTTCACTGTAATGGGCATAGGCGCAGATGATTACGCGGTCGCCGACTTTGGCCTTGTGTGCAGCTGCACCATTGACCGAGATCATCCGGGAGCCTTCTTCGCCGCGAATGGCGTAGGTGGTGAAGCGCTCGCCGTTGTCGACGTTGTAGATCTGGATTTGTTCGTACTCACGAACACCGGCCAGGTCCAGCCAGAGCCCGTCGATGGCGCAGGAGCCCTCGTAGTCGAGTACGGCATGGGTGACTTCTGCGCGATGCAGTTTGGCCTTGAGCATGATGGCGTGCATGGGGGGATTCCTTGGTCAGGTTCTCGCGCGGGTACACGGAGCCTCCCGGCCCCGCGAGCGGCGGCAGTGTGCCCGAACCCTGAGGGCCGGGCAACATGGCGCTAAGGCTTGTCGTCGAGATTCAGGTGCAGGTTGTCGATCAAGCGGGTTGCGCCCAGAAACGCAGCGACCAGGATCACCAGGTCACGGTCTTCAGCGGTGGCGGGGCGCAGGCTGATCGCATGGCGAACTTCAAGGTAATCGGGACGGAAGCCGGCCTTTTGCAGTTGCGCCTGGCCCTGGGCAATCAGGGCCTGGAAATCGCACGAGCCCTGTTTGATGGCTTCGGCCATCTGCGTCAGGGTGCGGTACAGCGCGGGTGCACAGGCGCGTTGTTCATCGTTCAGGTAACCGTTGCGTGACGACAGCGCCAGGCCATCAGGGGCACGCACAGTGGGTTCGCCGATGATCTGGATCGGCATGTTCAAATCACGGACCAGTGCGCGGATTACCGCCAGTTGCTGGAAGTCCTTCTGGCCGAACACCGCCAGGTCTGGCTGAACCATGTTGAACAACTTGCTGACCACGGTGGCTACACCTTCAAAGTGCCCTGGTCGGCTTGCGCCGCAAAGGCCTTCTGACAGCTGTGGAACAGAAACACGGGTTTGTCCTGCCATGCCCTCGGGATACATTTCCTCGACGGAAGGGGCAAACAATAGATGGCAGCCTGCCTCCAGCAGCTTTTCCTGGTCGGCGGCAAGCGTGCGAGGGTATTTGTCGAGGTCTTCGCCCGCGCCGAACTGCAGCGGGTTGACGAAGATGCTGGCAACCACGAAATCAACCCGCTGCGCAGCCTTGGCCACGAGTGCAGCATGCCCGCTGTGCAGGTTGCCCATGGTCGGTACGAAGCCAATGCGTTTGCCTTCGCTGCGTGCCCGCGCTACGGCGGCGCGCAGCTCGCGGACGGTTTTGACTGTATTCATGCACTGAACCCGTGTTCGCTGCTTGGGAAAGTGACGTCCTTGACCTCTTTGACATAGGCCTGCAAGGCGCTCTGAATATCGCTCTGTCCAGCCATGAAGTTCTTCACGAACTTGGGTACACGACCACTGAGGGATAGGCCGAGCATGTCATGCATGACCAGTACCTGGCCGTCGGTGGCACTGCCTGCGCCAATACCGATGACGGGTATTTTTACTGCCTGGGTGATTTCGGCGGCCAGTTCGCTTGGGACACACTCCAGCAGCAGCATCGCGGCGCCGGCTTGTTCCAGGGCAATGGCATCGGCACGCATTTGTCGGGCCTGGTTTTCCTGGCGACCCTGGACCTTGTAACCGCCGAGTATGTTCACCGCTTGTGGTGTCAGGCCCATATGTGCGCACACAGGTACACCGCGTTCGGCCAGCAGACGAATGGTGTCAGCCAGCCAGGCTGCGCCTTCGATTTTGACCATGTGGGCGCCTGCCTGCATCAGTGCGCCGCTGTTGGCGAACGCCTGTTCGGTGGTGGCATATGCCATGAACGGCAGGTCGGCCAGAATCAGTGCGCCTTCGTTACCACGTTTGACGCTGCTTACGTGGTAGGCCATTTCGGCGTTGGTGACGGGCAAGGTGCTGTCGTGGCCCTGCAGGACCATGCCCAGCGAGTCGCCTACCAGCAGTATTTCTACGCCGGCGCGGCAGCATGCCTGGGCGAACGTTGCGTCATAGCACGTCAGCATGGCAATTTTCTCACCCTTGAGCTTTAGGCTCTGCAGGGTGGTCAGGGTTACATCTGGCATGAAAAGGAATCCTCGTTCAGGCGCTGTGAAAAACGACTGCGTACAACGCGTGTATTCATCTTCTGGAACAGCACATCATCGATTGTGGTGTTTGAAATACGACCTGTTCCAGGCCTATATACGCCTTTTTGCGGCGCTTGGGCGCCACGGGACGCCTATAGTCGTGAGCGAGGGGGCTGAAGTCAATTACCCTGTTACCGCATTGTTACGAATGCACTGTTACGGGCGTTACCGTGTGGGGGAACGCCCGGTTACAGGCGCTCCAGACCGACGAACGGGCAATCGGCCAGCAGTTGGGCGAGCGGGCGCTGGTCGGCCAGCAGGAAGTCGGCAGGTACCAGTTCTGCCAGCGGGTAGAGCACGAACGGACGCGCCTGCATGTGGTAATGCGGCACCTTGAGCCGTGGTTCATCGATAACCTGGTCGCCGTAGAGCAGGATATCCAGGTCAAGGGTTCGTGCCCCCCAGCGCTCTTTACGAACGCGGCCCTGGGCGTTTTCTATGGATTGCAGGGCATCGAGCAGGGCAATAGGCTCCAGCGTGCTATCCAGTGCCGCCACGGCATTTGTGTAGCGTGGCTGGCCTGGTGAGAGCGAGTCGCTGGTGTAGAAGCTGGACACGGCAACCAGATCAGTCGCGGGCAGCTGCTCGAGCGATTGCAGGGCGCTCTCAAGCTGCTGGCGGGGATCGTCCAGGTTGCTGCCCAGACCAATATAGACGCGAGGCATGTTTACTCGCCCGCAGCGCCGTCGGCGCGCTTGCGTTTGCTGCCGCTGCGCTTGCGTTTGCGTGGGCCTGCGCCAGCACCCTCATCGCGGCTGCCGAGTTCGCGGATCATGTCGCGACGCTCACTTTCGTTGCACTCCTGATAGTCAGTCCACCATTGGCCAAGACCATCGGTGTCCTCGCCCGCACTTTCGCGCAGCAGCAGGAAGTCATAGCCGGCTCGGAAGCGCGGGTTGTCCAGCAACAGGTCGGCACGTTTGCCGCTGCGCCGTGGCAGGCGCTCCTGCATGTCCCAGATTTCACGGATGGGCATGGTGAAACGCTTGGGGATTGCGATGCGTTGGCACTGTTCGCTGATCAGTTCGTGCGCCGCTTCGTTCATGGCCGGGATAGGCGGCATGCCTCGGCTCTGCAAATGCAGCGCACGTGTTGGCAGGGCAGGCCAGAGCATGGCAGCGAAAAGGAAGGCAGGGGTTACCGGCTTGCCTTGTTTGACCCGTAGATCCGTGTTGATCAACGCTTGGCTGATCAAGGTATGGGTGTAGGTCGGATGGTCTTCCAGTGCCTGGGCGCTGGCCGGGAACAGTGGATCGAACAGTTGCAGGTCGACCAGCATCTCGAAGGTATCGGCGGCCTGGCCGGAGAGGAACAGCTTGAGGCTTTCCTCGAACAGGCGTGCAGACGGAATCTCACGCAGCATCGGCGCCAGTTGGCGAATCGGGGCGACGGTGTGCTTCTCGATGCCGAAGTTCAGCTTGGCGGCGAAACGCACCGCACGCAGCATGCGTACCGGGTCTTCCTGGTAGCGCTGGGTCGGGTCGCCGATCAGGCGGATCAAGCGGTTACGAATATCGTGTACGCCGTTGGCATAATCGAGAATGCGCTCGCTGATCGGATCGTAGTACAGCGCATTGATGGTGAAGTCGCGGCGCTGCGCGTCTTCTTCCAATGTGCCGTAGACGTTATCGCGCAGGATGCGCCCACTCTCGTTGCGTGAGGACTGGTGGCTGTTTTCCTCTTCGCTTTCGGGGTGATTGGCGCGGAAGGTCGCGACTTCAATGATTTCACGGCCAAAGTGGACGTGAACCAGTTTGAAGCGACGGCCAATGACTCGGGCGTTGCGGAACTCCGCACGCACTTGCTCGGGGGTGGCGCTGGTGGCGACGTCGAAGTCTTTCGGCGTAATGCCCAGAAGCTGGTCGCGCACGCAGCCGCCGACCAGATAGGCCTGGTAGCCGGCGTTTTGCAGACGCTCGACGATGCTCACCGCATGACGACTGAATTGGCCACGTTGCAGCGAATGTTGACTGCTATTAATCACTTCAGGCGTGGTGCGCTGGTGGTGCGGGCCACGAACGGGGGGACGGAACGACTGGAACAGCTTCTTCAGCATGGGATGCACTGTTTGAAGGAATTTTCAGCCATAAACGAAGAATGGCCGCATGATAGGCGGGGATTCTAGCATTTACTCTGGGAATGGTGTAGGCAACAGCGTGAGGGGGTGCAGGTAGGAAAACTACAAGGGGAGCCGAAGCTCCCCTGGAATGTAGTTGCGTGCTCTTTTTATTTTTCTTCTGGGCTTCTTGTTTTTGTTGAGTGCCCTGTCTACAAAGCCGAGGCTTGTAGAGCGTCCCCCTATTCGGGGGCCAAGAGCAAACGGATTGCTTTGGTCGCTGAGGTTGCGGTGATCTGTCGATCCAACCAGTGTAGGCGCTGCTTTAGTGCAGTTTTTGTTGTTCTCTGCCTGGTTGTGGGGCAAGCCCCAAAACACAACTCCTCTCCAAAAGAATCAGTTAGCTGCGCCTCCGCCGTCTTGTTCTTATTGTGCGTGAGCCGATTCGTCTTATTTTTATTGTCTTTTGCAGTGCTTGTTATTGTTCTTGTACCAAACATATAGCAGGTGCCGTGCCAACTTTTGTGAAACCCAGTAAAACAAGGGCTTACGCCGGTTTTGGTCCGTTTTGGTGCCGAAAAAAAACCGGGGTTTCGTTACCGTAAGCCCCGGTTTTTGTTACGTCTTCATGTTGCGGTAACAGTCTGTCACGTGAATCTTATGTTACCTGCCCAATGGCACGGTGACAGCTGAAGCGTATCAGCCCTCGTTGGTTGCGCTGCTCTTGCGTCGAGGTATCCCCAAGCGCTGGCGTCGTTCCCACAGGCACTTGCGGCTGACCCCCAGCTTGCGTGCCAGTTCGGTTTCGGTCATATGGTCCTGGTGCTCGAGCACGAAGTGCTGGAAGTAGTCTTCCAGCGACAGGTCTTCCATGGGCTCATGGCTGCTGTTGGCCTGCGTGCCGGCTGCTGGCAGGCCGCCGAAGGTCTCATCGTCGTCTTCCAGATCGCTCAGCTCGATATCGATACCCAGCAGGTCGGCAGAAATCTCTGGGCTCTCGCAAAGGATGACGGCACGCTCCACGGCGTTTTCCAGTTCACGCACGTTACCTGGCCAGGAGTAGTGACGTATCGCCATTTCCGCGTCGTGAGCAAACCTCAGGTCATTGCGGCCGATACGTGCGCTCTGCCGAGCGAGGAAGGCATTGGCAATTTCATTGACGTCGGCACCCCGTTCCCGCAGCGCAGGCAGCTTCAGGGCGATGACGTGCAGTCGGTAGTAAAGGTCTTCACGGAACTGGCCGACTTTGGCCAGGTTCTTCAGGTCGCGGTGGGTAGCGGCGATCAGGCGCACATCAACCTTCTGCGACTGTACCGAACCGACCCGGCGGATTTCGCCTTCCTGCAGGACACGCAGCAGGCGAGCCTGGGCTTCCAGCGGCAGCTCGCCAATTTCATCCAGGAAAAGCGTGCCGCCGTCGGCGGCTTCAACCAGGCCAGCGCGCCCGGCACTGGCGCCGGTGAACGCGCCTTTCTCGTGGCCGAAGAGTTCGGACTCGATGAGGGTTTCCGGAATCGCTGCGCAGTTAACCGAGATCATCGGTGCCTTGGCGCGTCGCGACAGGTTGTGCAGGGCGCGGGCGACCAGCTCTTTACCGGTACCCGACTCGCCTTGAATCAGGACGTTGGAGTCGGTGGGCGCGACTTTACGGATCTTGCTGTAGAGATCTTGCATCGGTGGACACGAGCCGATAATGCCGATCTCGCCATTGGCACTTTCACTGCCGGCCTTGTCACTGGCGGCTGGCTTGCCATTCACACGTTCGGACGGTGCCGCCGGAGCGCTCTGCCGATCACGCAGGATGCGCGCCACGGCCTGCAGCATCTCGTCATGGTCGAAGGGTTTGGCGATGTAGTCGACCGCCCCCATCTTCATGGAGTCGACCGCAGAACGCAGGCTGGCGTAGCTGGTCATGATCAGCACAGGCGTTCCCTGGCCAAGCTTGATCAGTTCGGTACCCGGGGCGCCTGGCAAGCGCAGATCGCTGACGATCAGGTCGAAGGTCGGAATGCTGAAGCGTTCCTGAGCCTCCTGTACCGAGCCGGCTTCACTGACCTGGTACTGGTTCCGTTCGAGCAGGCGACGCAAGGCTGAGCGGATGATGGTTTCGTCTTCGACGATCAGAATATGCGGCATTGATTCAATTCTCTCGACGGTCTCAGTTCACAGCGGACGTCGCTACGACATGGCGCGGTAGGGTCACTCGGATCCGGGTGCCACGCTGGCTTTCGATATCGGCCGGGCTGTCGATGGTGATTTGTCCATAATGCTCTTCCACGATGGAATAGACCAGAGCGAGCCCTAGTCCTGTCCCTTCACCCGGATCCTTGGTGGTGAAGAACGGTTCGAACAATCGGTCCATGATGTTCTTTGGGATTCCGCTCCCTTCATCCTCGACAATCAGGTCGACGGTGTGTTCATTCGCTTCGCTTCTGACCCGCACGGCAGCGCCGGGTGGCGAGGCGTCGCGGGCATTGGACAGTAAATTGATCAATACCTGGGCGAGCCGCTGGGGGTCGCCGTCTACCCAGTGCTCCGGGTCGCACAGATTGAAAAACTGTACTTCAAAATTGCGCCGGTTCAAGGCCAGCAAGCCGATTGCATCCTGTGCCACTTCTGCCAGGCATACGGGTTCTTCATTGTTCTGTTGGCTACCGCCGGCGTGGGCGAAGCTCATCAGTGACTGAACGATGCGCGAAATACGCTTGGTCTGTTCAATGATCTGGTTGCTCAGCTCGGTGATTTCGCTGTCTTCCTCGCGTTCTTCCCGCAGGTTTTGCGCCAGGCAGGCGATGCCGGTAATCGGGTTGCCGATCTCATGGGCCACCCCCGCGGCCAGCCGGCCGATGCTCGCCAAACGTTCGGAGTGCACCAGCTTGTCTTCAAGCGCTTGAGTTTCGGTCAAGTCTTCAACAAGCAGTACCAAGCCACTGTTACCCGGCGCCAGCGGTTCGTCGATGGCCGCCTTGTGCAGGTTCAACCAGCGCGGCTGGCCATCCAGCGCCAACCGTTGTTTGTGCAGGTGTTCATCCGGAACATTGATGAAGCCGAGCAGAAGGCCGCGCCAAGGTTCGCTGATGGTTGTCAGGCGGGAGCCCACCACGTGCTTGGCGGCAATGCCAGTCAATTCTTCCATGGCCCGGTTCCACATCAGGATTTCCTGATCCTTGGCCAGCGAGCAGACGCCCATCGGCAGTTCCTGCAGGGTTTGGCGATGGTAGCGGCGCAGGGCGTCGAGTTCAGCAGCAAGGCCGGTCAGCCGCGAGTGGTAGTCTTCCAGGCGGCTCTCGATGAAGTGGATGTCTTCGGTAACGTAGTTCTCGCTGCCGGACTTGTAGGGCAGGAAGGTCTCGACCATGTCCTGAGCCACGCTAGGCCCCATCAAGCCAGACAGGTTCGCCTCTATTCGATCACGCAGCCTGCGTAGCGCATAAGGCCGGCGCTCATCAAAGGGCAGGTAGAGATCGCGCAGTGCCTGTTCAACTTCTTTCTGTGCGGCCTTGGCACCCAGGGGCTTGGCCAGTTGGGTGGCAAACTCCTGCGGCGAGGCCGCATGCAGTTCGCGACGTTGCGGCCTGCGTACGTTGTCCACCGCACAGGCTTCCGCGGCGCCAACCTCTTCCGGGCTGGCATTGGTGAACAGCGAAATCAGCGTGAACAACAGGACGTTGGCTGCCAGTGAAGCGATGGCTGCCATGTGCCAACTGGTGTCGTCGAGCACATAGATCATGTTCAGCAGCGGGATGTAAAAGCCCTGCAGATTGCCAACCAGTGGCAGCAGCATGGTTACCAGCCAGACGCTGATCCCCGCCAGCAATCCGGCGATGAAGCCACGTCGGTTTGCGGTTGGCCAATAGAGTACCGAGAGCACGCCGGGCAGGAACTGCAGTGTTGCGACAAAGGCGACGATACCCAGATTGGCCAGGTCCTGCTGAGCGCCCAACAACAGATAGAAGCCGAAACCTGCGCTGATGATGGCGACGATCAGTGCCCGTCGGGTCCATTTCAGCCAGCGGTAGATATTACCTTCGGCCGGTGGCTGGTACAGCGGCAGTACCAGGTGGTTCAGGGCCATGCCGGACAGCGCCAGGGTGGTCACGATGATCAGGCCGCTGGCGGCTGATAGCCCGCCGATGTACGCCAGCAGGGCCAATAGCTTGTTGTTCGCGGCAATGCCCAGGCCCAGGGTGAAGTATTCCGGGCTGGTGCTGGCGCCCAGTTTCAGGCCCGCCCAGAGGATCAGGGGAACCGCCAGGCTCATCAGCAGCAGAAACAGCGGTAAGCCCCAGCTGGCGCTGACCAGTGAGCGCGGATTGAGGTTTTCGGTAAAGGCCATGTGGTACATGTGCGGCATGACGATTGCCGAGGCGAAAAACACCAGCAGCAGGGTTCTCCACGGGCCTTCCTGTAGGGGCGTGTGCAATGCAGCGAGGGCCGTCTGGTTTTGCAGCAACCAGACTTCCAGCTGGTGGGGCCCGCCGAACACGCCGTACAGTGCATAGAGGCCAATCCCCCCTAGCGCCAGTAGTTTGATCACCGATTCGAAGGCTATGGCGAACACCAGTCCTTCATGCTTCTCACGGGTCGCAATATGCCGCGAGCCAAAGAAAATGGTGAACAGTGTGATCATTGCGCAGAAGGCCAGTGCTACCCGGTTTTTAACCGGTTCGCCGCTGAGAATGCCGATTGAGTCGGCCACCGCCTGAATTTGCAGCGCCAATAGAGGCAGTACGCCAATCAGCATGAAAACGGTGGTCAGCGCGCCGGCCCAGGTGCTGCGAAAGCGAAATGCAATCAGGTCGGCCAGGGATGACAGTTGGTAGGTGCGGGTGATCTTGAGGATCGGGTAAAGCAGCACGGGCGCCAATAGAAAGGCCCCGGAAACCCCCAGGTAGCAGGCCAGGAAACCGTACCCATACTGGTAGGCAAGCCCGACCGTGCCATAGAACGCCCAGGCACTGGCATAAACACCCAGTGACAAGGTGTAGGTCAGCGGGTGACGGATGATCGCGCGTGGGATCATGCCGCGTTCGCTGATCCAGGCCACGCCGAACAGCACCAGCAGGTAGGCGGCGCTGATCAGGATCATCTGGGTCAGGCTAAAGCTCATCGGCATCACGTTGGCTCTGCAGGATAAAGGTCACGACGATCAGGATCAGCCAGAGCAGGTACGGGCGATACCAGGCCCCGGTCGGTTCGATCCACCAGTCCATGATGGCAGGGGAGAACAAATAGATCCCCACGACCAGAAGCAGGACCAAACGATAGATGTACATGTGGGCCTCACTGGTTAAACCGCTGCGTGCCTGAAGTTATTATTGGCGCAAATCGGCGGTGGCGATGGTAGCGGATGGCGACAAGGCTGCAAATGGACTTCGCATTCTGCCCCAAGGAATTGAATCTATTGGGCTTTCTTGCGTTCGGCAAGGCTTCAGCGCAGCGTTGCCTCGGCCAGGGTCATGCTTTTGGGGATTGCGTCGACGTTCCAGTGCCGGCAAGCATGTGTCAGCACCTCTTGCGGGGTGGCGTACGCCTGAGCCGGATCGGTCGGTTGCCCCAAGGCACGCAGGGCACGTAGCAGTAGCGGGGTGGCCTGGTCTGCTGGCAGCGGGGCGGAGCGATAGGATTTGCCCAGCTTATGACCATCGGGTTGCACAATCAGCGGTACATGCAGGTAGCACGGCTGGCGTAACCCCAGTAACTCCTGAAGATACAGTTGGCGTGGTGTTGAGTCGAGCAGGTCGGCGCCTCGCACAATGTCGGTAACGCCCTGCCAGGCATCGTCTAGCACCACGGCCAGTTGATAGGCATACAGCCCATCTCGACGGCGGATAATGAAGTCGCCTGACTCGCGGCCCAGGTGTTGCTCAAAACGGCCTTGCACGCGATCAATGAAGTGATAGGCAAGCTCTGGCACGCGTACACGGATGGCCGCATCGTGCTGATCATGGCCAAGGTTCCGGCACAGGCCTGGGTAAATTCCATGATAAGGCTCCAGCTGTTTGCGCGAGCAGGTACAGGCATAGGCCAGGCCTTGCTGAAACAGGCGTTGGATCGTTTCGGCGTAGGCATCATGGCGCTGGCTTTGATAAACCACCTCGCCATCCCACTCCAGACCATATGATTCCAGGGTGCGCAGGATAGCTGCCTGTGCGCCAGGCGCTTCACGGGGAGGGTCGATGTCTTCCATGCGCAGCAGCCAACGACCGCCAACCGCACGGGCATCCAGGTAGGAGGCCAGGGCGGCTACCAGTGAGCCGAAATGAAGAAAACCGCTGGGGGTGGGGGCGAAGCGCCCGACATAGCTGGGGTTGTTCATGGTAACGCGCGGGTAATCAGGAAAAGTCGTACAACCATAATTGAAATGGGGCGCTATAAGCGCCCCATTTTTTCAGGTCAGGCTTTGCCGACCTGCTTTTCCTTGATTTCCGCCAGTGTCTTGCAGTCGATGCACAGGTCGGCGGTAGGGCGGGCTTCCAGGCGGCGTACGCCAATCTCGATGCCGCAGTTCTCGCACCAGCCGTATTCTTCGTCCTGGATCAGCTGCAGCGTCTTGTCGATCTTTTTGATCAACTTGCGCTCGCGGTCGCGATTGCGCAGCTCCAGTGCGAACTCCTCTTCCTGACTGGCGCGATCGGCCGGGTCAGGGAAGTTGGCCGCTTCGTCTTTCATGTGGTCCACGGTCTGATCGACGCTGACCATGAGCTCCTGCTTCCATTTATTCAGCAGCTCGGTGAAGTGAGCACGCATGGGCTTGCCCATGTACTCCTCGCCCTGGGTTTCTCTATAGGGTTCGAAGCCGCGAACAAGTTGACTACTTTGTTGCTTTTCGTTGGTGGGCATGAATTGACCGCCTCTCACTCTTCTAATCCATTGCGCAGGCTGCTCCATCTCCGGCGCCCGCCGGCCCTGCGACTGCGAGCCGCCGAACTTACCAGATAGAATCAGGGGATGCTACTCCCTCTGATTGCAGGTTTTACCACCCGCTGGTTCCGGCTCTTGGGTAGAATCTTTAGTTTACACCCCATTTGAGAGAAGGCTAATGGCTCAGCCCTACAGTGCGCGTAGTCGCGCCATCGAACCCTTTCATGTGATGGCTTTGCTGGCGCGAGCCAACGAACTGCAAGCTGCAGGCCATGACGTCATTCATCTGGAAATCGGCGAGCCGGACTTCACCACGGCGGCGCCGATCATCAAGGCGGGGCAGGCGGCGCTCGCCAATGGGGAAACCCGTTACACCGCTGCGCGTGGCCTCCCGGCATTGCGCGAGGCGATCGCGGGTTTCTATGCCACGCGCTACGGGTTGAGCATTGATCCTCAGCGTATCCTGATTACCCCGGGAGGCTCTGGCGCGCTGCTTCTGGCCAGCAGCTTGCTGGTCGACCCTGGTAAGCACTGGTTGCTGGCCGATCCAGGGTATCCATGCAATCGGCATTTCCTGCGCCTGGTAGAAGGGGCTGCACAGTTGGTGCCGGTCGGCCCTGAGGTCAACTACCAACTGAACGCTGATCTGGTAGAGCGTTACTGGGATCAGGACAGCGTTGGTGCACTGGTTGCCTCACCGGCAAACCCAACAGGTACGGTGCTCGACCGTGAGCAACTGGCCAGCCTCGCGCAGGCAGTTCGGGAGCGTCACGGGCATCTGGTGGTAGACGAAATTTACCATGGCCTGACCTACGGCATGGACGCGCCTAGCGTGCTTGAAGTTGAAGACCAGGCCTTCGTCCTGAATAGTTTCTCAAAATATTTCGGCATGACCGGATGGCGTCTGGGGTGGCTGGTCGCACCTCCCGCAGCCGTGGCCGATCTGGAAAAGCTCGCCCAGAACCTGTACATCAGTGCGCCGAGCATGGCTCAGCATGCTGCATTGGCCTGCTTTGAGCCGGCAACGCTGGCTATTTTGGAAGAGCGTCGCGAGGAATTTGGTCGGCGACGTGATTTTCTTCTTCCAGCCCTGCGTGAGCTCGGGTTTGGCATCGCAGTCGAGCCTCAGGGCGCTTTCTATCTCTACGCTGATATCAGCACGTTTGGCGGTGATGCGTTCGCTTTCTGCCGTCACTTCCTGGAAACCGAGCATGTCGCGTTTACCCCGGGGCTGGATTTCGGGCGCTATCAGGCCGGGCACCATGTGCGTTTTGCCTACACCCAGAGCATGCCGCGCTTGCAGGAGGCTGTAGAGCGAATTGAGCGTGGCCTGCGGAGCTGGCAAGGCTGATGCGCTTTTCACCGGCACTTGAGGAAGCGCGCTTGCTGCGTCGCTACAAACGCTTCCTGGCAGATATAGAACTGGCCAGTGGTGAGCAACTGACGATCCACTGCCCCAACACCGGCTCAATGCTCAATTGCATGATCGAGGGTGGCAAGGTCTGGTTCAGCCGCTCCAATGACCCCAAGCGCAAGCTCCCAGGTACGTGGGAAATCAGCGAAACGCCTCAGGGGCGGCTGGCGTGCGTGAATACGGGGCGCGCCAATGCGCTGGTCGAAGAGGCGCTTTGTGCTGGGCGGATCAAGGAGCTTGCCGGGTTTAGCGCGCTCAGGCGCGAAGTGCCTTACGGTGAAGAAAACAGTCGAGTGGATTTTCGCCTGGAGTTTCCTGACGGCCCGGCTTATGTCGAAGTCAAAAGCGTGACATTGGGTTTTTCTGATTCGACTACTGCGGCGTTTCCCGACTCGGTGACTCAACGGGGCACCAAGCACTTGCGTGAGCTCGCCGCATTGGCTCGTCAAGGTGTGCGCGCCGTACAGCTATATTGCGTGAACCTCAGTGGTGTTGATGCGGTTCGTCCGGCCGAGGAAATCGACCCTGCTTATGCGGCAGCACTGCGTGAGGCCGTTGCGGATGGTGTGGAAGTGCTGGCGTACGCAGTGCGTCTGGAGGGTGAGCAGATTGAAGTCGATCGTCGCTTGCCAGTACTGATCAATCCGTGAGCCAGATGCCCCCGGTGTCTTCGTGGCAGTTGAGGGCTTCCAGGGCGTCGCCTTCGCAAGGGCCTGCCACGCACTCGCCTGACTCGATCAGAAACTGTGCGCCGTGATGCACGCAGGCGATCAATTGGGCACTGCTGTCGAGAAACGTGTCAGCCTGCCAGTTCAATGGAATGCCTCGATGGGGGCAGCGGTTGCGATAGAGGTAGACCTTACCCTGCCGGCGAACGGCGAGCAGGTGGGTGTTGTCGAGGCTAAAGCCGCGACTGTGGCCTTCACGAAGGTCGGAGGACGGGCAAAGGAAGTGCATGCGCATGGCTTACTCAAAATGATGGGCTTGGCTCGACTGACACGAGCGTTCAACCCTGAGGCACGTTTTATACCGTGCAGATTGACCCTAGGAAAGCCGACGCCGCTGGCCAGCAGTCGCCTGCTGATGCTGGCTCGAGAGGAGAACTGCTGATGCCCCGACTGCTGTGTTATGCCGTACTCGCACTGCTTCTGTGCCTGTCAGGCTGCCAGACCCGCGTAGCGCTGCCGCCATTGCCGGCTTGGCAGAGCCCTGAGGGGCTGGGGCATGCTGAGCTGGGGCAGATACGTGAGCTGGCCAGTGGTCGAGTCCTGAGTCCTGAGCAACTGGTCGCTCGCTTGGCGGGTGCGTCCCGTGTGCTAGTGGGAGAGCAACACGATAATCCTGACCATCATGCGCTGCAGTTGTGGTTGTTAAAGGCTCTCGGCCAATACCGCCCCCAAGGTAGCCTGCTACTGGAGATGCTTCAGCCTGTACAGCAGGCGCGGGTCGAGGTAGTGCGCCAGCAAGCATCATTACCTGCTGATGTACCCGGGGCTTTGCGTTGGCAAAAAGGTTGGGATTGGACCCTGTATGGGCCGATCGTAGAGGAGGCCCTGAGACAACCGTATGCACTGCTGGCCGCCAATCTTGACGATGATGAAGTGGGACGGATCTATCGACAGCCGCCGGTGTTGTCTGGAAATCGTTCGACATCAACGGCTGTTCGTCAGGCGCTACTTGAGCAGGTACGCGACTCCCATTGTGGCTTGCTGCCAGACTCGCAATTGCCAGCGATGCTTGCGGTGCAGCAGCAGCGTGACCGACGAATAGCCGAGCGCTTGCTTGCGGCGCCGACGCCAAGCCTGTTGTTCGCGGGCGGCTATCACGTGCGCAAAGATATCGGTGTTCCGCAGCATGTGGCGGACCTTGGCGTGCAAGACGCACCGCAGGTGCTGATGCTGGCCCAGGTAGGCGAGGTGGTTGAGCCGGGCATGGCGGATTATGTCTGGTTTACCGCAGCGTTGCCGGCTCAGGACTACTGCGCGAGTTTGCGCAAGAAACACTGAGTGGGCAGGCAAAAAAAGACCCGGCAAAATGTGCCGGGTCAATAACCGTGATTAGCCTGATGAGGAGATAATTTGAGAGCCCGAACCGAGGCTTTTCAGCTTATCCAACCAGCCTTGCGGCTAGTGGCTCCAATAATAACAATTATCATTTGCATATCAACTGTTGTATCGGCTGTCAGTTGTTTTTCCGCGGCGCTCTTGCGTCGAGTTGCTGGTTCAGGGCTTCCTTGCGCTCGACTGGAATGTCATTCCAATGCATGTCGAGCAAGGCGCCTTCGATCGCATAGAGCAGTACCTTCGATGCCCTGAAGCCACGAGTACGCACGGCTTGATACGCATTGACCGCGCCCATGCGACGCAAGTCAGAGGCGCTGTGAATACCGACTGCATGCAACCACTGCGCAGAAGTCTTGCCAAGATTCTTCAGATGCTGGAGTTCGTCGTTCATCAAGCCTCCTTGCGACGGCTGAACGGGTCGAGGGGAATCGCAGGCATACCAAGGGGGAGTGTAGCGGCAGTTGGAAAATAAGCGGCATTTTGGCGCTTATGGGTGGTCGGGCGGGGCCCTATGGCCCGTCAAGTGTGAGTCGGCGGGCCCTAGGGTTGCAGTCTGTTAACGTGTGCGGTAGCGCAGACGCGTTCCGAAATTAACTGACATGAGAATTTCGTCAGCACTCAGGTCTGGTGAGAAGTACACGCCGGAAATCTGGGCATGGGCCAGGCTGGCGCCTTCCATGGAGCAGTTTCGCAGATCCAGGCCACGCAGGTCGGCCGCCCGGAAGTAGGCACCAGTGAAATCTATGCCTGTGGTGTCCAATTCGCGCAGGTCCAGACCGCGAAAGTCGCCATGACTAAAATCGATGCTGGCGTCTTTCGGCCTTTCCTGATTGAAAGCCGCTACCTCTTCGTTACGCACCAAGGCATACAGCGCAGAGTCGATTTGCCGGGGCTGGTTCATGGTAGGCCTCCTTATGTGATTGTGATGACACTATAGTGCCATCACTTGGGAGGCGCGAACCCACTGCCGAGAAGTGTCGACTGCTTCACGTCCGGGAGTTGCTTACAAGCCAGGCAGTTTTTGCCGAATCTGCTTGACCAACTCGTCGAGACTGCCGCTTTCGTTGGTTTCTACGCGCTTGCTGTGCAGCAGTTCTTCGGCGCTCAATGGGTCACGATTGGCCTTCTGTGCGGCTATCACCTCAAGCGTGGCGTCGGACGGGTCATTCTGGTCGGCCTGACGCTGCTTGAGCCAGCTTGCGATGACCGCATCAGGTGCATTGCAGTCGAGTATCAGGAACGGTACGCCCGTTTCACCCGCAATGCCCGCGGCGGTTTGACGTTGTGCGTGCTTGAGGTAGGTGGCATCAATGACAGCCGGAAAGCCTGCACGCAGGACAATGCCTGCCAGTGTATGCAGGCGTGCGTAGGTCGCCTGGCTGGAGTCCTGATTGTAGATGCCAGCTTGCAAGTTGCCTGCATTTTCGGGCGTTTGCTCGCCGAACAGGCGCTTGCGCTCTACATCCGAGCGCAGGCGGATAGCGCCAAGTGCCTCGACCAAACGCATGGCGACATGGCTTTTGCCAACGGCCGACACACCGTGGGTAATAGCCAGGAAGCGCGAAGGAATAGCGCTGTAGCTCTCTGCCAGGGTTGCGTAGTTGCGGTACTGGCGCAGGGTTGTGGCACGCTGCACGCCGTCGGCATTGGCCGGCATGCTGAACAGGGCAACCTTGGCACGCACCAGTGCACGGTAGGCCTTGTAGAAGTTCAACAGCTCAAGGCCTTCATAGTCGCCGGTCAGTTCCAGGTACTGGCTGATGAAACGGCGGGACAGCGACTTGAGGCCGCGGTCTTCCAGGTCCATCGCCAGGAACGCGGCGTCGGCATAGACATCGGTCAGGCGGAACGGCTCGTTGAATTCGATGCAGTCGAAGATCACCACCTTGCCGTCGATCAGGGTGGCGTTACCCAGGTGGATGTCACCGTGGCACTCACGGATGAAGCCTTGGGCTTTACGGGCTTCCAGCAATCCATGAAGGCGGTCGAAGCTGCTGCGTGCCCACGCTTGGAGGGCATCTAGCTGTTGCAGGTCAGCCTTATCGCTCAGGAAGGGGCGTATCTGCTCAAAGTTCTGCTCAACCGGGGCCATCACGCTTTCCGGGCTGCCCAGCGGGTGATCCACGGCCACGCGTGGTGCACTCAGGTGGAACTGTGCAATCTGGTGGGCCATCTGGTCGATATGTTCTGCCGTCAGCTCGCCATTGGCCTGCAGCGTGTTAAGCATCTGGCTCTGCGGGAACTGACGCATCTTCAGGGCGTACTCGATCGGCTCGCCTGTGCCGCCCAATTGTGGGGCTTCGGCGCTGCCGGTAATTGGCAGTACGTCAAGGTACAGCCCCTGGGTCAGGCGCTGGTTCAAGCGCAGCTCTTCATTGCAGAAGTGCTTGCGCTGGGCCAGCTCGGTAAAGTCGAGGAAGCCGAAGTTCATCGGCTTCTTGATTTTGTAGGCGAATTCGCCAGTGAGCAGAACCCAGGAAATGTGTGTCTCAATAACCTGGAAACCGCTCACCGGATGAGGGTACAGGGCTGGGTTTTGCAGGGCTGCAATCAAGGCTTGGCTCACGGGCGATCCTTTGGAGTCGTGAAGAGTCTAAGCGCCCATTATGGCGACAAGCGGCCCCCGTGCAAACCGCCGGAGGGCGCCTGTCGACGAACAATAAAGTGCGTATAATCCGCGGCCATGACTCGTACCCAATCTTCCCGTACCCCCAAAAAACGTCCCTCTGGCCGTGCGCGCGCCCTGCTGGGCTGGGCTTTGAAGCTCAGCCTTGTCGGTCTCGTCGTGCTCGCGGGCTTTGCGATTTATTTCGATGCGGTAGTCCAGGAGAAATTCTCTGGCAAGCGCTGGACGATCCCGGCCAAGGTGTATGCCCGGCCGCTGGAGCTGTTCGTCGGCCAGAAACTCAGCAAGGACGACTTTCTTATCGAGCTTGATGCCTTGGGCTATCGGCGCGAGAGCGTCGCCAATGGGCCTGGTGCCGCTGCTGTCAGTGGTAATACGGTCGATATCAATACCCGTGGCTTCCAGTTCTATGAAGGGCTGGAGCAGGCCCAGGCGGTTCAAGTACGTTTCTCGGGCGATTACGTTGCCGGGTTGAGTGGAGCCAATGGCTCGAAACTGGCCGTGGTTCGCCTGGAGCCGCTGCTGATCGGCGGGTTGTACCCGAAGAACCTTGAAGACCGCATCCTGATAAAACTCGATCAGGTGCCCCCGTACCTGCTTGAAACCCTGGTTGCCGTGGAAGACCGCGACTTCTATTCGCACTTTGGTGTTTCGCCCAAGTCGATTGCACGGGCCATCTGGGTCAACACCTCATCCGGCGCCATGCGTCAGGGGGGCAGTACCCTGACCCAGCAGTTGGTCAAGAACTTCTACCTGACCAATGAGCGCAGCCTCAGTCGCAAGCTGACGGAAGCCCTGATGGCGATGTTGCTTGAGCTGCATTACGACAAGCGCGAGATCCTCGAGGCCTACCTCAACGAGGTGTTCATTGGCCAGGATGGTCAGCGCGCGGTGCATGGCTTTGGTCTTGCGAGCCAGTTTTTCTTCAGTCAGCCGTTGTCAGAGCTCAAGCTGCATCAGGTCGCATTGTTGGTGGGGATGGTCAAGGGGCCTTCCTACTACAACCCGCGGCGCTACCCCGAGCGGGCAACGGTGCGGCGTAACCTGGTGCTCGACTTGTTGGCCGAGCAGGGCGTCGCAACCCCGGAGGCCGTCGAGGCTGCGAAGAAAATGCCGTTGGGCGTTACCAAGCGTGGCAGCCTGGCCGACAGTTCCTTCCCGGGCTTCCTTGACCTGGTCAAACGCCAACTGCGTCAGGACTATCGTGACGAAGACTTGACCGAAGAAGGTCTGCGGATCTTTACCAGCTTCGATCCGATTCTGCAGATGAAGGCGGAGGCATCGGTCACTGACACCTTCAAGCGCCTTGCCGGGCGCAAGGGGGCGGATGAAGTCGAGGCAGCCATGGTGGTGACCAATCCGGAAACCGGTGAGGTCCAGGCGCTGATAGGCAGTCGCCAGCCCGGTTTTGCCGGTTTCAACCGTGCTGTGGATGCTGTTCGGCCGATTGGCTCTCTGGTCAAGCCGGCTGTCTACCTGACCGCATTGGAAAAACCCAGCCAGTACACGCTCACGAGCTGGGTCCAGGATGAGCCCTTTTCGGTCAAAGGGGCCGACGGCCAGGTATGGAAGCCGCAGAACTACGATCGGCGATCCCATGGCACCATCTACCTCTACCAGGGGCTGGCGAACTCTTACAACCTTTCCACGGCCAAACTTGGTCTGGAAGTGGGTGTGCCCAATGTGTTGAAAACCATTGGCCGTTTGGGTGTCGAAGTCGATTGGCCGGCGTTCCCGTCGATGTTGCTGGGGGCGGGCGGCATGTCGCCGATGCAGGTGGCTACCATGTACCAGACCCTGGCCAATGGTGGTTTCAATACGCCGATGCGCGGTATTCGCAGCGTACTGACGGCTGAGGGTGAGCCGCTCAAGCGCTACCCGTTCCAGATCCAGCAGCGTTTTGATCCAGGCTCCATCTATCTGGTGCAGAACGCCATGCAACGGGTCATGCGTGAAGGCACCGGACGTTCGGTTTACAGTGTCTTGCCAAGCTCTCTGACCTTGGCCGGCAAGACCGGTACCAGTAACGACTCGCGAGACAGTTGGTTCGCAGGTTTCAGTCAGGACCTGCTGGCAGTCGTCTGGTTGGGGCGTGACGACAATGGCAAGACGCCGTTCACGGGGGCCACCGGCGCATTGCAGGTTTGGACCAGTTTCATGCGCAAGGCCGACCCGCTTCCTCTGGATATGCCGCAGCCAGACAATGTGGTGCTGGCCTGGGTTGATGCCCATTCCGGGCAAGGGTCGGACGCAAGCTGCCCGGGCGCGGTCCAGATGCCGTATATTCGCGGCAGCGAACCGCCCCCCGGTCCTGCCTGTGGTGGTGAATCCGCGCCAGCCGAATCGGTAATGGACTGGGTCAAGGGTTGGATGAATTGAGCACTAGCGAAGAGGGTGTGAAGTGAATAAGTGGTGGTTTCCTGCCTTGACGGCACTGGCGCTACTCAATGGCTGTGCCAGCGTGCAACGTGGTTCGATCCCTGTTGTCGAGTCAGGCACGCGTGTTTCTAACAGTGAGCGAGTAACGGCCAGCCGCGGTGGCTATAACGCTGCCGCCAGCGGTGCGCGTCAGGCTCAAGCAATACCTCAGAACGATGCAGTAACCGTCATGGTGCCGCAGGGGGCTGGTGCGGCGCCGATCCAGACGTTCCCGGCGTCGACCAGCGCAGCACCAATTACACCGGGGCCGATTACGCCAGGCCCGGTGACATCGGAGCCGATGACGACCGCATCAATCAGCTCTGGCGGCTACAGCATGCCAAGTGCGCCAACAGGCATCCCTCGCGGCAATGCGGGTGGCTTATCCGCGGATGAACAACTGGATGGTCCGGTGCTGGCGTTGCTGACCACTGCGCAGCAACAACAAGGCAGTGGTGATTACAACGGTGCCTCGTCCAGCTTGGAGCGTGCCCAGCGCATTGCACCGCGTGAGCCGCAAGTGCTCTACCGTTTGGCCCAGGTGCGCCTGGCCCAAGGGGATGCTGCCCAATCCGAGCAACTGGCTCGACGGGCGCTGACTTATGCCAATGGTCGACCCGATTTGCAGGCCGGGCTGTGGGACATCATCGCCCAGTCACGGGAGAAGCAAGGTGACGCCGCTGGCGCTGCGCTGGCCCGTCAGAAAGCGCGGGTGAGCTCGTAATGGACAAGCGGGTTCCGTCAATCGCCGACCATCTGTTGCTGATCGAGCAGGAACTGCGCTCGCTTGGATGGTGGGAGGAGAGGGCGCCGAGTGCCGAGGCGCTGGCCAGTGTCGAACCCTTTGCGGTCGATACGCTGTCTTTTGAGCAGTGGTTGCAGTGGATCTTCCTCCAGCGGATGAAGATGATTCTTGAGCATGACCTGCCGCTGCCTAACGCCTCCGGTATTCTCGAGATGGCCGAGATGGTTTATGTGGATCGGGTGCAGGAAAGTACGCGGCTGCGTCGACTGTTGTCCGAGTTTGACGAACTGATTCGCTCATCTCGCTGAGTTCCTGAGTTTCTCCTTCCGGGGCAGCTTCGTCTGCCCCGCACGCTCGTTGCCTGATGCTTCAGATGCTCAGGCAAACGTTTTTCTGCTTGCTCGAGAGTGGCTTATGGTGAATTAACCGCGAAGATCACTTGACTTGAGCAGTTCGAATCAGAACAATCCAAAGTCCGCTGTAGAGGGACTGCCAGAAGCAGACCCGCTAAGCAGATCATGAGGCGCACACCCGCAAACCCCGCAACACTCTGGGGCGCTCCCAATACTTGCTCAGTCAGTGCTGACGTAGTCGGCGATTTCGTCGCTCATGCTCTGCTTGGCAGTAAACCTATTAAGACCCGTTCCCATCGGACGGTATTCTGGCGTTTTAGAGGTGAACAACGTGGAGCTTTTATCTGGCGCTGAAATGGTCGTCCGCTTTTTGCGTGACGAAGGCGTTAAGCACATCTATGGGTACCCGGGCGGTGCTCTTCTTCATGTTTACGATGCTCTGTTCAAAGAACCGGAAGTGAGTCACATTCTGGTCCGTCATGAGCAGGCTGCAACCCATATGGCGGATGGTTACGCCCGTGCTACCGGCAAGGCTGGTGTAGTTCTGGTGACCTCCGGTCCTGGGGCGACCAATGCCATTACCGGTATTGCCACCGCTTACATGGACTCCATTCCGATGGTCATCCTTTCCGGTCAGGTGCCTAGCACCATGGTCGGTACGGATGCTTTCCAGGAAACCGACATGATCGGTATTTCCCGGCCGATCGTGAAGCACAGTTTCATGATCAAGCACGCATCGGAAATCCCTGAAGTTCTGAAAAAGGCCTTCTACCTCGCGCAGTCCGGCCGTCCAGGCCCGGTTGTCGTCGACATTCCGAAGGACATGACCAACCCGGCTGAAAAGTTCGAGTACGTCTATCCGAAGAAGGTCAAGCTGCGCTCGTACAGCCCCGCTGTTCGTGGGCACTCGGGTCAGATCCGCAAAGCCGCAGAAATGCTGCTCTCGGCTAAACGTCCGGTTGTGTACGCTGGTGGTGGTGTCATCCTCGGCGGTGGCTCCGCAGCCCTGACTGAAATGGCGCAGATGCTGAACCTGCCGGTCACCAATACCCTGATGGGCCTGGGTTGCTATCCGGGTACTGACCGTCAATTCCTCGGCATGCTGGGCATGCACGGCAGTTACACCGCCAACCTGACGATGCACCATGCCGACGTGATCCTTGCTGTTGGCGCGCGTTTCGATGATCGGGTCGTCAACGGTCCGGCGAAGTTCTGCCCGAACGCCAAGATCATCCATATCGACATCGACCCTGCGTCGATCTCCAAAATGATCAAGGCCGATGTGCCTATTGTCGGGCCTGTCGAAAGCGTTCTGACCGAGATGGTCGCGATCCTCAAGGAAATCGGTGAGAAGCCTGAAAAGGCGGCAATGGATGCCTGGTGGAAGCAGATCGAAGAGTGGCGTGGCGACCGCGGCATGTTCCCTTACGACAAGGGTGATGGCAGTGTCATCAAGCCGCAGACCGTTATCGAGACACTCTGCGAAGTGACCAAAGGCGATGCCTTCGTTACCTCCGATGTCGGCCAGCACCAGATGTTCGCGGCGCAGTACTACCGCTTCAACAAGCCAAACCGCTGGATCAACTCCGGTGGCCTGGGCACCATGGGCTTTGGCTTCCCTGCCGCCATGGGCGTCAAGCTGAACTTCCCTGACCAGGATGTTGCCTGTGTCACCGGTGAGGGCAGTATCCAGATGAACATTCAGGAGTTGTCGACCTGCCTGCAGTACGACCTGCCGGTGAAGATCGTCAACCTGAACAACGGTGTATTGGGCATGGTCCGCCAGTGGCAGGACATGGCCTACAACAGCCGTCACTCGCACTCCTACATGGAATCGCTGCCTGATTTCGTCAAGTTGGCCGAAGCCTATGGCCATGTGGGTATCCGCATCACCAGCCTGAAGGACCTCAAGCCCAAGCTCGAGGAAGCCTTTGCCATGAAAGACCGGTTGGTGTTCATCGATATCCAGGTCGACAACAGCGAGCACGTCTATCCGATGCAAATCAAGGATGGCTCGATGCGCGATATGTGGCTGAGCAAGACGGAGCGTACCTAATCATGCGGCACATTATTTCCCTGCTGTTGGAAAACGAACCTGGTGCCTTGTCGCGCGTGGTTGGCCTGTTCTCCCAGCGCAACTACAACATCGAAAGCCTGACGGTTGCTCCGACTGAAGACCCGACCTTGTCGCGTCTGACGCTGACAACGGTCGGCCATGATGAAGTGATCGAGCAGATCACCAAGAACCTGAACAAGCTGGTTGAAGTGGTCAAGTTGGTCGACCTCTCAGAAAGCGCGCATATCGAGCGTGAACTGATGCTGGTCAAGGTCAAGGCCACGGGCGCACAGCGTGCCGAGATCAAACGCACCACCGATATCTATCGGGGGCAGATCGTCGATGTCAGTGCCAGTGTCTATACCGTTCAACTGACCGGTACCAGCGACAAACTGGACAGTTTCATTCAGGCTATCGGTACCGCGTCCATTCTCGAAACCGTACGCAGTGGCGTCACCGGCATTGCCCGTGGCGACAAAGTTCTTAGCATCTAACTCAAAAAATTAGCGAATGGCCTCGAAAGGCCGAGATAAGGGGTGTTTCATGAAAGTTTATTACGACAAAGACTGCGACCTTTCGATCATCCAGGGCAAAAAAGTTGCCATCATCGGTTACGGCTCTCAGGGTCACGCCCAAGCGTGCAACCTGAAAGATTCGGGTGTGGATGTTACCGTTGGTCTGCGTAAAGGCTCGGCTACTGTTGCCAAGGCTGAAGCGCACGGTCTGAAAGTCACTGACGTGGCCAGCGCTGTTGCCGCTGCTGACCTGGTCATGATCCTGACCCCAGACGAGTTCCAGTCTCAGCTGTACAAGAGCGAAGTCGAGCCTAACCTGAAGAAGGGCGCTACCCTGGCGTTCTCCCACGGTTTCGCGATTCACTACAACCAGGTTGTGCCACGTGCTGACCTGGACGTGATCATGATCGCCCCTAAAGCACCAGGCCACACTGTACGTTCCGAGTTCGTCAAGGGCGGCGGTATCCCTGACCTGATCGCGATCTACCAGGATGCGTCCGGTAACGCCAAGAACGTTGCCCTGTCCTACGCCGCAGGCGTTGGCGGTGGCCGTACCGGCATCATCGAAACGACCTTCAAGGACGAGACTGAAACCGACCTGTTCGGTGAGCAGGCTGTTCTGTGTGGCGGTACCGTTGAGCTGGTCAAAGCCGGTTTCGAAACACTGGTTGAAGCTGGCTACGCGCCAGAAATGGCCTACTTCGAGTGCCTGCACGAACTGAAGCTGATCGTTGACCTCATGTACGAAGGCGGTATCGCCAACATGAACTACTCGATCTCCAACAACGCTGAGTACGGTGAGTACGTAACTGGCCCAGAGGTCATCAACGCTGAGTCCCGTCAGGCAATGCGCAACGCTCTGAAGCGTATCCAGGACGGCGAGTACGCGAAGATGTTCATCAGCGAGGGTGCCACTGGCTACCCATCGATGACTGCTCGTCGTCGTAACAACGCTGCCCACGGTATCGAAGTCATCGGTGAGCAACTGCGCTCGATGATGCCTTGGATCGCGGCGAACAAAATCGTAGACAAAGCCAAGAACTAATCTTGCCTTGATGCGATAAGAACGCGGCTTTGGCCGCGTTTTTTCGTTTAGAGGGTCAGCTTCTGGTATAAAGCTCACTGTGTGCACGAACTCTCGCTGCAAACAACAGCCGAAACTTTCCAAACCGTTGCAAGGTAATGTCCATGAGCGAACGTCCAGAAGAGCCCAGCAAGGCCTCCGACGCCGAAAGCCTGCTACCGATCGATGAGCATGTTGAAGAAGGGCATGACGCCGAAGGACGCAAGGTGCGGCATCGTGGTATCTATCTGCTGCCCAATCTGTTTACTACCGCCAACCTGTTTGCCGGTTTCTATTCCATCATCAGCTCGATGAGCGCACAAAGCGCGCTGAGTGCTGGTGATCCTCGCGAAGCGAGCAAGTATTTTGCCTTCGCCGCCATCGCTATTTTTGTTGCCATGGTGCTCGATGGCCTTGATGGTCGTGTTGCGCGCATGACCAACACTCAAAGCGCCTTTGGCGCCGAGTACGATTCCCTGTCCGACATGGTCGCTTTCGGTGTGGCCCCGGCATTGCTGGCGTTCGGCTGGGCGCTGGGCGACATGGGTAAAGTCGGCTGGATGGTGGCCTTCATTTATGTGGCTGGTGCCGCGTTGCGTCTGGCGCGTTTCAATACCCAGGTTGGCAAGGCGGACAAGCGCTACTTTATAGGTTTGGCCAGCCCGGCTGCGGCGGGTGTGGTAGCTGGTACTGTCTGGGCATTCAGTGACTACGGTATCCAGGGTTCCAAGCTGTCATTTCTGGTGGCGCTGTTGGTTGCTGCCGCCGGCATGCTGATGGTCAGTAACATCAAGTACAACAGCTTCAAGGAGCTCGACCTGAAGGGGCGTGTACCTTTCGTGGCGATTCTCGCCGTGGTACTCGTGTTTGCTGTGGTCTTCAGTGATCCGCCACGTATTCTGCTGCTGATTTTCCTTGCTTATGCCGCTTCGGGCCCTATCCAGTACCTGTTGCGCATGCGTCGGCGTAAAGGCACCGAGTGATGTAATTTCTGCAAGACTCCGTAGTCTACTGGTGCATCAGTCCACCCGTTCTACGGAGTCATCATGCTGATCAAGATGCCCAAGGCCTCTGACTGCAAAGCGTCAGAGGTCACCCCCGAATCTCTCTATGTCTCTCGTCGCCACCTGCTGGGCGGGTCCTTGGCTGCGCTGGCTGTTTCAGCCCTGCCGCGTTTGGCCAGTGCCGCCGATGTTTCGCGTTACCCGGATGTCGATGCCGGTTCCGCGCCCGGTTGGTTCAACGAGAAGCTTGGTGGAACTCAATGGCAGGCGGTGACAGCGCCAGGCGAGGCCATTACGCCATTCAAAGATGCAACCCACTACAACAACTTCTATGAGTTCGGCCCTGATAAGGGAGACCCGGCGCAAAACGCGGCTGTGCTGAAAACTGCCCCTTGGACGGTAGTAGTCGATGGCGAGGTCGGAAAGCCCGGTCGTTATGCGTTGGAAGACTTCATCAAGCCCTATCAGTTGGAGGAGCGCATCTATCGGCTGCGCTGTGTAGAGGCGTGGTCGATGGTGATCCCTTGGTTGGGGTTCCCGTTGTCCGCTCTGCTCAAGCAGGTGGAGCCAACATCCAAAGCGCGTTACATCCGCTTCGAAACGCTGCAGGATCCGAAAAGCATGCCTGGCCAACGCTCAGGCTTTGCCTTGATTGACTGGCCTTATGTAGAAGGGTTGCGTCTGGATGAGGCCATGAATCCGTTGGCCATACTGGCTGTTGGTATGTATGGGCGGGAGCTGCCTAATCAGAATGGTGCGCCTCTCAGATTGGTGGTTCCGTGGAAGTATGGCTTCAAGAGCATTAAGTCGATCGTGCGCATCAGCCTCGTTGAGCAGCAGCCGAAAACCACGTGGCAAAGCATTGCGCCGGATGAGTACGGCTTTTATGCCAATGTGAACCCTCAGGTTGATCATCCGCGCTGGACCCAGGCGCGTGAGCGTCGGTTGCCGAGTGGGCTGTTCAGTCCGAATGTGCGCGACACGCAGATGTTCAATGGGTACGCAGAGGAAGTCGCTTCTCTTTATAGTGGTCTTGATCTGAGGAAGAACTACTGATGCGCTACCCATGGTTTCGCCTTGGTATTTTTGTTCTCGCCAGTTTTTGGCCTTTGTATTGGCTCTATCAGGCGTGGGCGTTTGCATTGGGGCCAGACCCGGGCAAGGTGTTGGTCGATCGGCTGGGGTTGGGGGCGTTGATCTTTTTGCTCATTACCTTGTGCATGACGCCATTGCAGCGCCTGAGCGGCTGGTCTGGCTGGATTGTGGTGAGGCGCCAGTTGGGCTTGTGGTGCTTTGCCTATGTCGTGTTGCACTTGAGTGGTTACCTGTTCTTTATTCTCGGTCTCGACTGGGGGCAATTAGGCGTAGAGTTGCGCAAGCGCCCCTATATCATTGTGGGTGTTCTGGGATTTATCGGGCTGCTTGCCTTGGCTGTGACTTCGAATCGCTACAGCCAGCGGCGGCTTGGGGCGCGCTGGAAGAGGTTGCACAAGTTGGTTTATGTGATCCTGGGGTTGGGGTTGCTGCATTTTCTGTGGGTCGTGCGTGCAGATCTGAAGGAGTGGGCGGTCTACGCTGGCATTGGCGTATTGTTGTTGGCGCTACGTATTCCTGCCTTGGGGCGGCGTATTCCGAGGCTGGCGATAGGAAAAGCCGCAACGACAACGAAAAGTTGAATTTAAGCCTTGACGCCCCGTTCCATCTCTCTATAATGCGCACCTCTTCCGGCGCAGTCGAAACGGAAAACTCCTTGGTAATCAATGAGTTAGAT
>JAEAMF010000672.1_pt1 | contig 36403 bp, 41 predicted proteins | sample 8958721 | NCBI WGS metagenome assembly JAEAMF01 (sample SAMN16933255, study PRJNA681124) | bioreactor sludge metagenome | isolation source: anaerobic bioreactor treating anionic surfactant - SDBS | place: India: Bengaluru | collected 2019-02-28 | reverse complement strand
TGCAATAAATATTGTTTTATGACTAGAATCAAACGTGGTATTCTTACCAAAAAGAAACACAAGAAACTGATGAAGTTGACCAAAGGTCATCAGGGTCCTCAAAGAGTTAAAACCAGAAAAGAAGGTTTTTTGAAAGCAGGGGCACATGCTTTTGCTGGTAGAAAGATCAAAAAGAGAGATTATCGTTCCTTGTGGATTTTACGTATCGGGGCCAAATCTAAACAATACGGTTTATCTTATAATCGTTTTATTAATGGTTTAAAGAAAGTAAATATCGAATTGGACCGTAAGATATTAGCCCATTTAGCTGTCGCTGAACCAAAGGTATTCGAAGAATTGGTTAAAAAAGCTCAATCTGGTTTGGGTAAGGTGCAGGTGGGCAGCTAGCTAATCTGACGCATAAATTTCTCTACATAAAAAATAAACTCTTTTTTTGAGTTTATTTTTTTATATTTTAATACGTTGAAAAAGTGTTTTACGATTTTACTCTTTTTTTTCCAGATTAAATCCCAACGGTGATTTTTGATTATGTTCTTCCATAGCTGCTGTAAAAACAATTGTGCCAAATTTGTTTTCATACTGCTTGATTTGAGTCCCTAGGGCATTAAAAATGGCTTTGGCATGTTGAGGACTAACCGATAATCGATTGATAATTTTCATCATATTCATTTGGGGTATATGTTGAGCAAAATCAAAGGTAAAGCCAAAAGGATTGTGATTGATAAAAACCGCATCAGAATACTTGGCTTCGAGTTTTTCAGGATCGATATTTACTTGTAAACTTTTTGCTTGTGGATCATTTTTTTGATTCATAAAAATTAAAAAAATACTTAGTTGAATATTTATTTATATTTTAATCCAAAAAGTGGATAAATTAAAGAAAGATTAAAGGATAATTAGAAGTGTTTTAAACATTGACTTGGATGGTCAAAACAAGGTAATATTATATATAGTCAATTGAATAAAAGTATCCTTTCCAATCATAAGAGAGAGGGTGTTTTTAAGTCTATTTAATCAATAAAAAAAAGCAAATGAATGACAAAAACAAATTTATTTTGACCAAACAAGGCTTAGAAGAAATTCGGGAAGAGTTGGATAAACTTTATGCGGAACGCAAACAAGTGGCAGCTTTGATTAAAGAAGCCAGAAGTTATGGCGATATATCAGAAAATTCTGAATATTCTCAAGCTAAGGAAAGACAAGCAATGTTGGAAGGCAGAATTGCCGAATTGGAAAATATTTTACGAAATGCAGTTATGGCCGAAGATGCTTCATGTCGTCCACATGTGGTTTGCGTTGGATCAAAAGTTAAAGTGAGAAATCTTAATCGAGAAATTGATTATGTTTTAGTCGGAGCGACACAATCCAATCCTAAAGAGGGTAAAATTTCTGTTGATTCACCGGTGGGAAAAGCCTTGTTGGGTAAGGCTGTCGGAGAAGAAGTAGCCGTTGAAGCACCGAGTGGAATGATTAAACTAGTCGTAAAACAAATTGCCTGATTCAATAAATAATCACAATCAGTAAAATCCCAATTTGTAATGAATTGGGATTTTTATATAATAAATCTATGATTAATAATTAATAAAATAATATATTATGGATCAAGAAATAAACAATCATCAGTCAGTTGAAGAAGTGCGCAGGGAAAAATTGCGTCGAATAATTGAAATGGGAGTTATGCCCTATGCCGATAAAGGAGAAAAAACCGATAATATTCGGAATATTTTGCAATCTTTTGAAAAATGGGAAGGGAAGGATATTTTTTTATGTGGTCGTCTTATGGCTATCCGGAAACATGGTAGGGCTATTTTTGCTGACCTCAAAGACGACTCAGCTGAAATACAAATACATGTAAGAGCTGATAATTTTACCAATAATGAGTTTGAATTCTTTGATGAACTGATTGATATTGGAGATTTTTTACAAATATATGGCACATGCTTTACTACAAAAAGGGGGGAGAAAACTGTTGAAGTATTAACATACAAATTGTTATCAAAAACTTTATTACCTTTACCGGAAAAATGGAAAGGATTGCAGGATATTGAAAAAAGACACCGTTTGAGATACTTAGATTTATTGACCAATGATCAGCTGCGAGATAGATTTAGATTGAGAGCAAAATTAATTAGTGCAATGCGATTGTTTATGGATGAGCGCGGTTTTTTGGAAGTAGAGACTCCAGTTTTACAATCGAGCGCTGGCGGAGCGATTGCTAAGCCATTTTTATCACACTACGAAGCAATGGATTGCCAGGTAAAATTGCGTATTGCCCCCGAATTATATTTAAAAAGATTATTAGTTGCTGGTTACGAACGAGTTTACGAAATTGGTAAAGTTTATCGCAATGAAGGGCGTGATCCTTCACACTTGCCTGAATTTACGATGTTTGAATTTTACCAAGCATACGCCAATTATGAAGATTTGATGACTATGACGGAAGAAATGATTGCAAAAATATTTAAAGACACTGTCGGTCGAATGTCGGCTAAAATTGGGGAACACAATATTGACATGATCCCTCCCTACCCCCGCAAAAATATTTTTGAACTAATCGAAGAATATAGCGGCTATGACTTAAGAATATACAAAACAGCGGAAGAACTTCGAGACTTTATTAAAAAAGCCAAAATAGATGTTGATGAGAATCTGGAAAAACTTGGTTATGGAAAGCTATTGGATGAAATATATAAAAAAATTGCTCGACCAAAAATTATTGATCCAGTATTTTTGGTAGACCATCCAATTGAGCTATCACCATTGGCGAGGAAAAAAGATGATGACCCAACAAAGGTTGATCGTTTTCAGCTGGTTGTAAACGGATGGGAGATATGCAACGCTTTCTCGGAATTGATTGATCCGGTGGACCAAGAAGAAAGATTTAGATTACAAGCGTCTTTACGTACGGAGGGCGATGATGAAGCTCATGAATTTGACAGCGATTATGTAGAAGCCATGAAATACGGGATGCCGCCGATTGCTGGTTGGGGTATGGGAATAGATCGAATGATGTCACTAATTACCGGAATAGATAATTTACGTGAGCTGGTTTTATTTCCTTTTGTAAAAAATAAAGAAAAAGAGGAAAAAAATCCGATAATTGTCGATAAAAAAGAAGTTATTGATAATCCCGAACCAGCTTTGACAAAACAATTATTAGACGATCAGCCAGTAGAAGTTTTGGCTCAGGATTTATTTGATGATCAAGAACTTGATCAATTGAATATTGAAACAATGGGCATTAATCACGCTGATGCTTTGGATTTAATGAAAGATAATTTGCAATCAGCGAATTTGCAAAAACATAGTTTAGCCGTGGAAGCAATTTTACATAAACTAGCACAAAAAATTGGCGCCGATGAAGATGTTTGGTCAATTGCCGGTTTACTTCATGATATTGACTATGAAAAAACTATGAATGAGCCAACTAAACACTGTTTGTTGACGGAAGGAATATTGAAGACTAAAAAAGTTAGTCCTTTGATTATTCAAGCGATAAAAGCCCATAATCCAGAATGTGGCGGGATAAGAAAGACGCGTCTGGATCACGCTCTATATGCTGTTGATCCACTTAGTGGTTTTATTATTGCCTGCGCTTTGGTTACTCCCCAGAAAAAATTGCGAGACGTAACCCTGGAATCAATGATGAAAAAGTTTAAAGAGAAATCTTTCGCAAAAGGAGCCAACCGAGAAGCGATAGGATCAATTACTTCACTAGGATTAAGTGTAGAAGAGTTTTTGCAAATAGGATTGGAGGCTCTACAAGAGATAAGTGACATATTGGGTTTATAGAAATGATGGAAAGTTTTTTTAATTCAAAAAATAATTCAAGTTCTTTTCACAAGAAAAACTTGGCTTTCTTGGCGGAATATCGAATGCAAGCTGTGAAATTTAGGAATGAAATCGATATTGAACCATGTTGGTCAAAATATTCTACCAAAACAGACAGCGGAATCAGATTAAGTCAAATTAGGATTGAAAAAGAAATCAATCCCGATGACGAGATAATTATTCCTGAGGAAAAAGATAAATAGAATAAAAAAACAATTATGGAAAATTTTATTCCTGAAGAATATGGTACTACTGACAAATCATTGAAGGAAAAAACAAGAGGTATCAAGCGGATATCTCCAAGTATATTTGAAGTGAATAATAAAATATTCTGCACAATTTTTGATGGAAATAAATTATTTGAGGAAGAAAAAAGAGAAAATAAGGAAATTTTATTACAACGGACAAAAATTTCTCTTATGGAAATTAAATCTTCGATCAATAATCCCGAGATTACTTTCAAGGATAAATGCGAATATCTTGACAGAATGTGCGGAAAAAAAATGGATTCCAAAATATTGGATGCTATTTTATGGATTGGTCGACGAATACATGACTTGATACGAAAGATTAGATCAAAGAAGTGAGTAGGGATCAATATCAATAGTCCAGTTTGGTGGTACTAGATGAAGGAATGATTGCAAATGCTGACCTTTGAGAATTATGTGCCAACGATATTTATTATTGATTCTACTCAAAAAGGCAGGAGCAGGACCCAAAATAGCTTTGAGGTCTTGTTTTTTTTGCCGATGAAAGGCTTGATTTAGTGACTTAAATAAATTGAGAGCTTGCACTTGGCATTGATTAAGGTTGGTTGATTCATAAGTCAGACGAACTAAATCGACAAAGGGCGGAAACAAGCCTTTTTGCCGTTCGATTAATTCAGAAAAAGCAAATAATTGATAATCTTCCCTAATTAATATTTCCAGTAATGGATTTTCCGGATCAAAAGTCTGCAGATAGACTTTACCTGGCGTTTGACCCCGGCCAACGCGGCCGATAAGTTGAAGCAACAAGGCAAAATTTCTTTCGGTAGAACGAAAATCCGGCAGATTGAATCCGGCGTCGGCGTTAATAATACCAACTAGATCGACATTGGGTAAATCCCAACCTTTGGCAATCATCTGAGTGCCTATTAATATATCGGCGCGGTGAGCGCGAAAGTCGGCGAAGATTTTTTGATGCGCATCTTTTCCTCTGGTTGTGTCATGATCCATTCGCAAAATTTTAGCAGCGGGAAAAAGAAAAGAAACATCTTGAAACAATTTTTGCGTCCCCGCACCATAATAACGAATAGCTTGACCGGAACATTGAGGGCAATTATGGATATTGGCTTGTTTTAAGCCGCAATGATGACAGACAAGGTAATTGGACTGATCGGAATGGTAGGTTAAGGGAATTTGACAATTCTGACAATTGGCTACATAACCACACTCTCGACAAAAAACATAGGTTGCGTGCCCTCGTCTGTTGAGAAAAAGTAGGATTTGTTTTTTTTGAGTAAGAGCTTCTTTTATCCCTAATTGCAAGGAATAACTAAGTAATGATTTGTTGCCCGCAGCATATTCGTCGCGCAAGTCGAGCTGGTAAAATTGCGGTTTTTCATTATCGCGACGTTTAACGCTCTTATCTAGTTTGATCAATTGATAAACTCCTTTTTTGGCCCGCCAAAAAGTTTCTAAGCGAGGGGTAGCACTACCTAATACTAAAATTGATCTGGTTAATTTGGCATAATGCGAAGCTACATCAACTGCATGATAACGAGGGGTCATATCTTGTTTGTAACTAAATTCATGTTCCTCATCGATAATGATTAGACCAAGGTTGTTGATCGGGGTAAATAATGCAGAACGAGAACCGATCACAATTTTTGCCTCTCCTTGCAAGATTTTGGACCATTGGTCATAGCGTTCACCGACCGACATATGCGAGTGATATATAGCTATCTGATCAGGGAATCTTTCCAAAAAACGTAAGATTGTCTGGGGAAGAAGAGCAATTTCCGGCACCAAAACAATAACTGTTTTGCCTTGCGCCAATATTTTTTCTGTCATTTGTAAATATATTTCAGTTTTGCCACTACCGGTTCGACCAAAAAGAAGAATTGGTTTGGGGGATTGGTTTTGCTGCTGTTTTTCAATTTCTCTAATGGCTTTTGTCTGTTCGTCGGTCAATTTGAGAATCATTGGATTTTTTGGAGAAAAAATTTGCGGAAGACGAATTATTTGTTCTTTTTTACTTAGGACAATTTCTTTTTTAATAAGAGCAACTAGCGCCGAACGGGAAGCACTAGTTTGGTTTTTTATTGTTGCCCAAGGTGCCGAACGACGATAAAGCAAATATTCCAAAATTGCTTTTTGGGGTTTTGATTTGATGGTAGTAATTTTTGGTGAAAAATTTGGATTAAGGAAGATAACTTCCTGATATTTTTTTTGACCAACAGGTGGCAAAAATTGTTGTTGTTTAATGAGGTATTTGAATTTGACCAAAAGGGTAAGTTGTTTTTTGACCATTGAGCCGTATTTTTTAATCAAATCATGTTCAGAAATAGGTTGGGTTTGTTCGAGAAAAAATGACAATATTGGGTATTTTGTTTGATCATTTTGGTTAATTTTTTTTCGTTGATCAAGTTGATAGGTATTGACTGAAGATTGCAATATAAAAGAAGGGATCATGGCAAAAATAGCCCGACCAAGAGAACAAAAGTAGTAAGAGGAAATATATCTAGCGAGAGCTATTTGATACTTGTTGAGTATAGGTTGAAGATATATTATATCTTTTATAGATTTGGTTTTGTTTCCTGGAAACAAAGAGGATGAAGGAAGATCAATAATAATTCCCTGGATCAGACGACGACCAAAAGGGACTAAAACCAACTGACCAATCTTGATTATTGATTGTTGGCTGGCAGGGTATGAGTAAGTGAAACTATCATTATCAATGTTTTTGGTTTTGGTATTGACGACAATTTGGCAATATTTTTTTTCCATAGATACAGTATAACTCGATAAAAAAAACAGACAAAGATGCCTGTTTTTTAACTAGAACAATATTTTTGGTAAGATCAATTTCCGGAATAATACTTTTCGGTCAATTCATTTTGATTAATCACATTATATAAATTTTGCAAACGAATAAAAGTTTCGCGTTGTTTTTTTTCTTTGATAATATCAGGTGCGGAAGCAATCACGGATTCTGTCTGGCTTCTTTCAAAAGCCATTTTAATTAATTTTTGGTCAAATTTTGATACTTCTTCTGGCATTGCTAATTCCCGAAAATTACTATTTTCTAACATATTGCCTCCTTTAGGCATTTTATTGATAACAAAAAAGTCACAATATTAATATTATGACTTTTAGCAATTTTTGAATAGGTTTATTTCTGTGGATATTAGAGATTAAACAATTTGATAGCATTCTCCGAGGTAATTTTACCCACTTCTTCAATAGTGATATTTTTTAATTCAGCAATTTTTCTAGCAACTTCTACGACAAAAGCCGGCTCGTTGATTTGGCCACGATACGGCACCGGGGTTAAATACGGGGTATCAGTTTCTATTAATATTTTATCTAAAGGAACTTGGCGAATAGTTTCTAAAATTTTTTCATCGCTTGTATAAGTGATATTGCCGGTAAAACCAATATAGAGACCAAAATCCAAAATGCGTTGTGCCAAATCCCAACCACCTTCATAACAGTGCCAAGCTCCTCTTATTCCTTCGGAGCGATAGAGATTGAGAATTTCCAAAACATCATCGGCAGCGGCCCGGGCGTGAATGATAACTGGTTTGGCTTCTTGGGAGGCAATAGAGAGTAATTGTTGAAAAATTTTACGTTGCATTTCAATGGTGTTGGAGTTGCGGTAATAATCAAGCCCGATCTCACCTACAGCGACGATTTCTGGTTTGGCAATCAATTCGGCAAGCGTTTGGAGACTTTCAATATCCGCTGATTCAATATTGTTGGGATGAAAACCGGCAGCAGCCACAACCATATTATATTTTTTCGTTAATTCAAAAGCAGCCAATGATGAAACCAAATCAATACCTGGGTTGATTATATGAGTCAGTCCGGCATCCTGGGCACGATGAATCACATCTTTAATATCGGGATATTGAGCTAGATTAAGGTGACAATGCGAATCGATAAACATAAAATAGAAAAATTAATAATTAATAATGAAAAATAAAAAATTATATAAAGACATAGATTAAGCAACCAATGATAACGACGAAAGCGAATAATTTTCTTTTTTTTATTCTTTCTTTTAGCAAGTAAACGGAAATGATAGTAGTTAAAACCGGATAAATTAGGCTGATAAGACTAGTTTTGGCAACGCCAATAACCTGATAACTATAAAAAGATAAGACCATAGTCAAAACCGCAAAAAAAGCAATTAGCCAAGTTTGCCAGAGATTATTTTTGGTAACACTTTTGATTTTGGCTGGAAAACTAAAATAAAAGATAATAGCTATAAAAGCCGTACGAACAAAATACAAAGTGGTGGGAGAAAAAACATGAAGAAGTTGTTTGTTGAGCAAACTTTCTATTGAAGCGAGAATAATAGAGAGAAACAAGGGTACAGTTAGAACAAAATTATCTATTTTCCAGCGATGAATAAAACTAGCAAACAAAGATATACCAACAACAAATGTCACAATGATAATTTTATAACTTCTTTCATCGGGCAAGAATAATTGGGAAAGTAGAACAGTTAGAAGAGGTTGAGTGATTGAGATTAATTGAAAATCGGTTAAACTTTCTTTTTGCAAACAAACATAATAAAAATAATTCCAAATAGAGGCAAGGGCCAGCATGAAACAAAAAATCAGAATATAATCCCACTGCCAAAAGAGATCCCAATTAATCTGGCCCAACCAAGGTAAACCAATAGCGGTAGTTAAACATAAAAAAATAAACAACCAGATCAAGAAGGACAAAACATGCATTTTTTCTCTTGATAAAAGGTGTTTATTGACCAAGGTGGCAATGACATTGGCAAAAGCCGAGCCGAGAGCGTAAAACATTAATACGATTTTTAAATTTTAATTTAGTATTATTCTATTCTTGGAAACAGAGGATTAATAGATTTAATTTCGATATTGGTTTTTAAATTCCCCCAGGTTAATAGATCTTGATATTTTTGCGAATTTTCCAGCTGACTTTTTGAACTATCTATATAATCCTGGCCAAGAGTAATTAATATTTTTTGGGAAATTTCCGGAGCGATGAGTTCGAGTAATAAAGCGACTAATCTGATTGTTTCCAATAAATTTAGAATTACAGTTTCCAGTTTGGACGTATTATCATTTTTCGCCAATTCCCAAGGTTTTTGGTCATCTACGTATTTATTGGCTGTCTCGACCAGACGCCAAATTTCTTGGAGCAATAAATCTGTCCGACCAAATTTTTCCCTATTGAAATCATACTGGGAAATATCTGGTATGCTGATAGGAATATCTTTATCCAACTGAATGATAGGAACAATTTTTCCGGCAAAATATTTTTGGGTCATGGCGACGGTACGAGAGACCAAATTGCCTAGTTTGTTGGCCAATTCTGAATTGTATATTTTACAAAAACGTTCAACAGTCAGGTCACTATCGTTGAAAGCACTAATTTCTTTAAGTAAAATTAGGCGTAAGGCATTTGGTCCATATTTGGCTGATAGTTCTTGGGGGTCAATCACGTTTCCTAAACTTTTACTCATCTTTTGACCGCCGCTTAGAATATGACCATGGGTATAAATAATTTTTGGTAAAGGCAAATCAGCTGCCAATAAGATAGCCGGCCAAATAGCGGCATGAAAACGCAAAATATCATGACCGATCAGATGAATGTTGGCTGGCCAGTATTCACGAAGTTGACTATTGTTATCAAAATAATTTAAGCCAGATAAGTAATTGATCAAAGCATCAACCCAAACATACATGACCTGAGTATTATCATTGGGAACCGGCACTCCCCAGGGCATTTTTTCTTGAGAACGCGAGAAACTGACATCCAAAAGACCTTCCTTGAGGAGAGAAACAATTTGGTTTTCTCTTTCTTGAGGAAAAATTTTTAATTCGCCGGAAGTGATTTTTTGTAAAATTGTATCGGAAAATTGAGATAATTTAAAAAAATAATTTTCTTCGGAAATCAATTCCGGTTTTTTGAGGTGATCAGGACATTCTCCGCGTTCATTGAGTTCATTTTCTTTCTTATAGGCTTCACAACCGGAACAGTACAGGCCACTGAATTGCTTTTTTTCAAGAAGCCCTTTGGCCTGCAGTCTATTCCAGATTTCAAAGACAGTCGGCCAGTGTTTTTTTTGGTCGGTGGTGCGAATAAAGTCGTTATAGGATACTTGATGGTCGTCGGCCATTTTTTTGACCAGTGAACTTATCTGATCAACGTACTCTTGTGGGGTTTGACCATTGTTTAAAGCAGTATGATATATTTTGGAACCATTTTCGTCAGTACCAGTTAGAAAAAAAACATCTTTTCCCAATAATCTTTGCAGACGGGCGATAGCGTCAGCTTGAAATGTTTCCAAAGCAAAACCAATATGTGGCTTACTATTGGCGTAAACAATCGAAGTGGTAATATAGAATTTTTGGGGCATTTTTATAAATTAACAATGAGTAATCAACAATTAATATTGATAATAAGTAGTTTCATTATTTGTTTAAGATCTGAGTCTTGCTATTTGATTCTTTTTCTATTGTATAGTATAACTTTTTCCATTCGGATTGAGAAATGGTTTGCGCGCGACGATCGGAATCCAGATTGGCAGCGGCTAATATTTCTTTAACTTGCTCTTTGGGTAATTTCAAACCGGCAGATAAATTGTTGAGAATAGTTTTCCGCCGAGAGGAAAAACCAATTTTGACCAAACGGAAGTAATCCTCGAAATCGGTAAAATCTGGGACTTGGATATTGTCTATAGCTAGGATAGCGGAATCAACTTGGGGAATTGGACGAAACGAATTTTTACTCACGCGACAAACAATTTTTGGTTGACCGTATGAAGTGATAAGATTGGAAAGAATTGATAAATTGTGTTCATCGGGCACAATTTTTTTGGCTACTTCGTATTGAATCATTAAAACAGCACACTGGGGCAGAGTTTGACCAACTTGAAAAATATTACGAAAAATCAGACCGGTAACGTGATAAGGAATATTGGCAACGATTTTATATATACAGTTTGAAGGAAGATGCTGCCGCCAATTGATTTTATTGAAATCAGCGTTGATGATTTGCAGATTTGGATATTTTTGTTGTAGCCGGGACAATGTAGACAGAAGGCGGTTATCGATTTCAAAAGCAATAACTTGTTTAGCGGTTTGACATAATTTTTCGGTCAGCACTCCCCTACCCGGACCGATTTCAACCACAATGTCTTGAGAAGATAAATCTGCTGCCTGAATAATTTTAGGCAGCAGATTTTTATTAACTAAAAAATTTTGACTAAATCTAGGCATAAATATTTTTAAATTGGTGAGACGCTAACTTCAACTAAACCTTGGCCCAAGGGAGCGATGGCTGAGAAAGCTACAGAATTGAGATCGATAATTCGACCGGTCCAGGCAGCAGGTCCATAGTCGTTGACAATCACGACCACCGACGCGCCAGTAGCGGTATTGGTGACCAAAAGATTGGTCCCGGAAGGATAATCGCGATTGGCACAACTTGGAGTATTGCCATAATAGTACCAACTGGCTGTGCCGACTTGTCCCGGGCCGGTGGGGGTGGGGACCGGAATATTTTCCGGTTGTTTTTGACCACGGGCGATTTGGCGAGAGATCGGTTCTTGGTTAATTTGTTCAGAAATTACTTCGCGACCAATCTCTTGATCATTTTCAAAAGTAATACGGAAAATAATAGTTTTTGAACCAGTTTGACCTTCGTTGATTATTCTTTCTTCGCCCAAAGGCAAATCATAATCATCGGTATAAATAGTTTCGGGGGAAATATTTTGTTGTTCGGAAATTTCCTCAATATGAGTAGTGGAAAGTGATATTTCATCGCCGGCATGAATAACTTGTTCCGGATTTTTTTCCAGAAGATCTTCGGTAATATTTAATTCTTCTTTGGCTTGGGCTAAAAGTTCAGCCTGATTTTTGGCTTGAGTTTGTAGTTGATATGTTTGATCACCGAAAGTAACCGTGACTGGGAGAGCGCGATCAATGATTATTTTACCCGCTGCTGATATTTTTTTCTCTAATCCTGGGTAAACTTTATCGTGAGAATTAAGATGAATATTACAAGAAGCCAGAATTTCACCGACAGTGGCTACGCGACTTTGAATAAGATACGTTCGGTTTTGATCAACAATTTTGACAGGGATAATTGAATTGTAGACATTTACATTGGTCGGTTGTCCATTAAGAATGGTATTACGTTCGGGGACCGAAATAGTTCCACTGGGAAGAGATAAGTCAATTTCCGCCAGTGCAGCTCCGACTGTAGAAGCTCGGCTAATATGTTCAATTTTCTGGCCATTGTTGTCGATATTGAGTTTGGTGGCTTTATGCAAAAAAAACTGTGAAGATAAATTGCTATTTTGTTCAGTTTGAGCAGATGAATGGTATATTGGTTGAGAAAAAGCTATTAGCAAACAGGCTAGCATCAAAATGCCGCCATAAATCAGGGTTCCTTGATTAATGTGTTTTTTCACCTCCATAATTGTAACCAAGAGGGTTACAGTATAATATTATACCCAATCGGTCAACTTTTTTCAAAAGGCAAAACAAATTATAATAATTTTATGAATAATTTTTTAGTAAAATATTTACCGACTGTTCAATCTATCACTCAGCAAGTGGGCGAAAAATTGAAGGAAGATTTTTATAAAGAAAGACGGATTCAAAAGGCCAATAGCCGCGATGTTCACCTAAGTAATGATTTGCTTTCCGAGAACTACATTCAGAAAAATTTAAAAAGATATTTTCCCAAGATCGGATTTTGGGGAGAGGAAAGTGGTAAAAATAAGGTAAAAAAACGGTATTGGGTGGTTGATCCTTTGGACGGGACGGTAAATTATTATTTTTATAATCCGTTTTTTGCTATTTCAATTGCTTTGGTAGAAAATAAAGAAATTGTTTTTGGCTTGGTATATGCGCCAATGGCTGATGAATTTTTTTGGGCCGCGAAAGGAGAGGGGGCTTTCTACCAAGGAAATAAAATAGAAATAATTAAAGATAATAGTTTTAATAAAGCGGTTTACGGTGGCTACAATACTCGGCAAAGATGTGTTCATATTAGTCAATTTGGTTTGCCAGGCAATAAAATATTAAATAAAATGGAAATGGGGTGCGCTTCATTGGAACTGGTTTATGTTGGGATGAGTAGAATAAATACATATTTATTGGAAAATATCAGATTGTGGGATGTGGCTGCCGGTATAATTTTTATAAATGAGGCGGGTGGTCAGGTTACCAATTGGCAAGGTCGAGACTGGACTATAGGAGATAAATACCTGCTGGCCAGCAATAATCAAAAGATTCATAAAAAAGTTCTTAAGAAAATTTCTCTTTCGGAAAGCAATATTTTTCGCTAGTAATCTTTAGCTTTTAGTTTTTAAATATTTTGTTTAAAAATTAAAAATTAAAAATTAAAATTGTTTTATGTTGGACATTAAGTTAATCCGGGAAAATCCGGAGTTGATAAAGAGCAATTTGGTTCGCAGACAGAAGGATCCGATTTTGGTTGATCAAATATTGCAAATCGATAGTGAACGAAGAGAGTTGATTGTAAAAACTGATGAATTGAAATCTCAACGCAATAAAATTGGCAAAAAACCATCTACGGAAGAAATTGCTGTTTTGCAAAAAAATAAGAAAGATTTAGAAGTAAAAGAAGATCAATTAAAAGAATTCGATAAACAGTATACTGATTTGATGCTAAAATTACCCAATCTATTGGATAAAGAAGTGCCAGACGGCAAGGACGACTCAGAAAATGTAGTTCTACGAAAACATGGCGAACCGACACAATTTGATTTTTTACCAAAAGATCATTTGCAATTGGGTAAGCAACTTGATTTGCTTGATTTTGAACGAGGAGCTAAAGTTGCTGGCAGTGGATTTTTTTATGAAAAAAATGAATTGGCCTTGCTGGATTTAGCTCTGCAGAAATATGCCATGGAAAAACTACGCAGCAAGGGTTTTCAAATTATTATTACTCCAGATTTGGCTAAAGATAATATTTTGAGCGGCACAGGTTATATGCCGCGTGGTCCGGAAACGCAAATTTATAGTATCGATAAAAAAGATTTGGGATTGATCGGCACAGCCGAAATTAGTATTGGTGGGTACCATAGCGACGAAATTTTGGATATGAACCAGCTACCATTGAAATACGTTGGTTTTTCTCACTGTTTTCGTACGGAAGATGGTAGTTATGGCAAATACGCCAAGGGTTTGTATCGTGTTCATCAATTTTCCAAGGTAGAAATGTTTATTTTTTGTTTACCCGAAGATAGCGAAAAATATCACCAAGAAATGCTGGGAATCGAAGAAGAAATATTTCAGGAATTAAAATTGCCTTATCGGGTATTATTGCAGTGCGCTGGCGATGTCGGAGCACCATGTATCAAGACCTATGATATTGAAGCTTGGATGCCTAGCCGAGAAGCTTACGGAGAAGTAACCAGTACCTCCAATACCACTTCTTTTCAAGCGCGTCGATTGAATATTCGTTATAAGAATACTGATGGAAAAAACGATTTTGTTCATATGCTCAATGGTACAGCCATGACTAATTCTCGAATACCCTTAGCTATTTTGGAAAATTATCAACAAGCCGATGGTAGTATTTTGATACCTGAGGTATTGAGAAAATATACGGGATTTGACAGGATTGGCTAAATATTATAATTAAACAAGTAATAATCAACAGGAGTTTTTATGCAACTTATTTTGTCGTCACGAAAAGTAGATGTTACATCTGACGTTAGAGCTTATGTGGAAGAAAAAATGGGGAAAATTGGCAACTATTTTGATCGAGTAATTAGTGTGCGGGTTGAGCTGGAAAGAGAGTCTCGTCGAGATGATGGCAAGGATTTTAGCTGCGAATTGTTAGTTTCTGTTCCGGGAAAACAATTTCGAGTGGGACGGGAACGCGGATCTGAATTGTTTGAAGCGATTGATTTGGCGGAAGAAGCATTGGAAAGCCAGATTAAAACTTATAAAGGAAAGATGATTGATGACGCTAGACTGGCAAAAGAAAGTATTAAAAATATCCCCGACCCGGCGACAGCAGCGGAAAATAGTGAGGATGAATATGAATATATGTATCAAGTCGGACAGGAACCAATGACTTTGGATGAAGCCAAACAACAACTGGAATTATTGGGTCATGATTTTTATGTTTTTACCAATGTGGACAATGGAAAGACAAATACAGTATACAAAAAATCAGATGGTCGTTATGGGGTGATTGTGGAACAGTAAAATATTTTTTGTTTTTATTTTTAAAAAAGACCGAGTTGATCGGTCTTTTTTAAAGTTTTAATGGTTTTCTACAAAATTAAATAAACCTATCAATGTTATATTGATTTTCTCTTTTTGTGATTCAGATAGATATGAATAATTACTAATTTTTTGCATTTGATCTGCTACTGGTTTTAGCAAAAAATAATAATTGAAATATTGATTTTTGTCATTTTCAATTTCTTCTTTATTCAAATCAAAAAAAACATTTTTTTCAATTTCTTTCCAAATTTCTTCTTTTAAATCTTTATCTTTTTCGATATTTCTACTAATGGCATATTTAAAGACAGAATAATTGATTTTAAATGAAGATAATTTTTTAATAAATTCTTTATTCTTATAAAAATCATCGATTAATTCTGTTTTTTCTTTGGCAGATGGAAAATCAATATTTCTACTTAACATCTTTGGAGTTGGTTAATATTTTGATATATTCATATACTTCAGATAATATTTGCGTATCTGATTCACCTAAATTTTTATCACTTTTCAGTCTTTTTTCTAAATAAACTTGCAGACGATTTAAATCTATTTGTGCATATTTGTCAAGTTTTTCCGCATGTTTCTTGGTTATCGCCATAATAAAATCTTTTAGTTGTCTTTCTCGATAACTTTTTCCTGGTATTCGTCCATTACTCTGATTGATATTATTTACTTTTTGTTTGATTTCCGAGATTATCCATTGTAAGTCATTTGTTAGACCCAGATGGAACATATAATTTTGTGATAATATTTCTGATTTTAATTCGGCAATTATTTTTTCATATGAACCAAATCTATCGAGAAATGTATTAAATTCTTTTAGTGGATAGAAAAATTCTTCTGGCGTTTCTTTAGTCTCATTAATTTTTTTCGAGGGAAATTGTTCCATATTTTGATTTAATTTAATAATTAACGGCAAAATTCTTGATATTTTGGAGTTTCGGATATCTTAAGTTTGCCTTGTTGAATTTCTTGTATCAAATCATCAAGAAATAAATTACATGTTTGGTGATGATTTTTATATTGTTTCAAGAACTCTAAAACTTTAGTTTGGGAAATTGAGCAATAGGATACACTCGCCTCCGCCAGGACTCCCAAAACACGACAAGCCAGATTTTGCACTCCAGGATCAGAATTTTTTTTCCATTTATTGGCCAACGATGAGATTTCACTGTGTACTTTTGAAAAAGTAGCTGTTTCTTTTTGAAAAAATTTATCAAGATCAGTAAGTAAATTTTTTATATCAAAACTATAATATTGTCGATTAAGAAGATACATAGTGTTGATATGATTGGATAATTCAGTACATAACACAAAATTTTCCTTTTCTGTTTTTTCGCAATTTTGATGATTTTTATTTGTCAGATTAATAATAAGACAACTAATAATCTTTGTTTCATCTATATTCTGCTTATTAGGTAATTGTTTATTTTTGAGAATAAATAGTGTCTCTTCTTGATAATCACTATTATTTGGATCGGACATATAGTCAATAAGAGTTTTTTTGTCGTCTTTTTCAAAAATATCAATAGGTTGTTGAAGAATGTGTGCCATCAATTGATTTATTTCTTCTTGTTTGCGGATTCTAACTAAGGGGTTTTTGATAGCTCGACTAACAATATCATTATTTTCTTTTTCTTGGGGATAAAGTCCTTTACTATAAAGTATTTTTCTGTCGATATCATTCATAAAAATGTTACTAAAAAATAAAGTAATATAAAACTATTTATATATTACAATTAACTGATATATGAGTCTAGTATTTTTCTATGTTTTTACACTGACTAATTGTGTTTTTATATTTATTTTTTTTAATTATATCAACAATTTCATGTACAAAATTTTTGAGAAGTGGCAGATTTTTTGTGCGCAGATGGTCAATATTGTTTGTCATGTTCTCATAATTTTCATTATCATCAACACAACCAAAATTTCGGCTGGTTTGGAGATTTTTTAATCGCCGGTGACAATATTTGTAAAATTCTCTACAAGAAGAACAAGAATAGGCATAACTTTTAATTTGCTGAAAAAAGTATGATATGGCAAAATCTTTTTGTTTGCTAATATATTCATTTTCCAAGTATGCGTCTATCTCTTGTCGTTGTTGTTGCCAAATATATTGATCGACATTTAGTGTCTTTTCTTCAAAAGAATTATTCATAAATTGAATTAACAAGTTTTCTAGTATTTTTCCAGTGAATTTATTTCTTGCTGGATTTTTTGTTTATCAATTTTTGTTTTGTCTAATTTTTCTTGTAGTTCATTTTCATACTTTATTAAAAAATCCAGATAATATTTCATGGATTCAAGTTTTTCCATTTTTGGATCAGGATTTTTTTTATTTTCATTTTCGGGTATTGATTTCATAGATTAATACAAAAAAATATACTCAGCTAAAGGATTCTGAGTATATTTTAAAGGCAAAATGTAGATTTGACTAGTTTTTTGAATTTTTTAAGTCCAAATAACGATCAAAATTATTCATAATAATGTCAATGGGATTATTGCCGCTAGCGGCTATTATTCCTAAATGACTAGCATAATCATCTTCGATCAATTTTCCTTTTAACGCGTTGAACTTTTCTTCTTTTACTGAAGAAATCTTATCTATTCTTTGCTTTAAAATCTCTATTTGTAGAGTCTTTTTTTGTTCACTCTCTTCCAAAATAGATATTCTTTGTCCATTTTTTATATTTTTCTCTTCAAGTTTTTCGATACGATTTAATAATTCGGCTACCTTTTGGGCTAAAGTACCGATTAAATTGGTTTCCCATGAAAAATCTTGAGTTAAAATATCAATTTCTGGTCCGTGAAATTCAAAAAACAACGTTCTATTTCTTCTTGCTTCTGAATCCAACAGTTCACTTGGATATGGAATCTTAACCGGCTTATTGTCGTTTATTTGACTACTTAAAAGATAATCGATACATTTTCCAGGAGCTGGTTTTGGAGTAAAAAATATCGCTCGACCGGCTGGCAAAGATTCAAATATTTCATTGAGAGTTAATTTTTTTTTATCATTATCACTGTCGCCGGGAAGATACATTTGGCCATCTTCGTCATCGAATTGTTTGTGAGAAGAATCTTGCAAAAATTTTTCGTAATTATGTTTCATATTTTTAATTATTGGTTAAAAAAGTATAAGATAATAAAGTAACACTATACCTTTATTGTGTCAAGATATATTTACATATTTTTGGGCGAAAGAATAGCCAGCGTGGGGAAATTAATAATTAACAATAGATAATTATAAAAATAATTATTTTTTTGTTAGATACTAATTTCTTTTTTGCTGGCTTAAAAATTTCTTAAAAATTTATTTTAATTTTAAAAAAAGGGGGAGAAAAATCTACTTTCCTCTTCTTTTGTAAATCTGGACGACCTTTTCTGGTTCTTTAAGCGAACCATCAGGTCCATATTGGGCCTTGAACCTAAACTGATTCCGGGCCTTTCCAGATTTCAAGAAAGGTAGATTTTTTTTGTTTTTCTTTTCTTCTTTTATCATAATTTAAAAAAACTCCCCCTTTTTTTTATCTGTGGTGCCGATAAAATTGACACCACCTCCTTTCTTTTTTGGCCCTTCAAAAAGGGCTTTTGACCCGCCGGGCGGGCGTCCGGAATACATCCGGACTTTTTTATTTTTATAAAAAAGGGCAGCAAGATTTTCTTCTCAAGAAAGATTTGAGAAAAAGAAAGAAGAAATCTTGCGCCCAATTTTTTTAAAAAACAAATCAAAAGCTTTAAAAAACTTAAAGCCTTTGGTTTGGTTTTATCCTAACCGAGAACCTTTATCCGGTCAATATTTTCTTTGATGTTTCAAATAGTTATACTATTATTGATTGGTTTAAGTTGAGAAAATATGTTGGAAAGAAAAAGAATAGAAAACAATCAGGAAAAAATAGTTCAGGATTGGAGAATTGGTGATGAAATACATAAAACGCTGGAAAACGAGATAAATATTGGCAATATTGAATCTTTTTATAACAACGCGTGGCGTAAGTGGTGGCGAGTAACTCATGAGGCAATCTTGCAGCCGGATATTAAGAAAATCGAATTAGCCAAGATGTTGAATCGAGATTATTTAATCGAACTGCGCGATTTCTTTTTTGAAGTTGGTTTTCGATACAAGAATAAAAAGTGGCAAAATATCGATCAAAAAATCACAGAGCATTTGGTTAGAATGAACGAAGTAATGCGTTTTTACTATCGAAATAATAAATATATTTTTGCCAAACCAAAAAATAAGTTGATATATTTTTGGAAATCGATAATTGATCGTAATGGATTGGCTCAGTGGCGGCCAATGATTAAGGAAACAGAAAACCAGCAGGAGAATTACACTAAACCACCGATAATCAAAAATTATCTTGGTAGCTGGCTAAGCCCTAAGGAACAGAATGTAATTGCCAGAAAGTTGGACGAAAATACAATGTTGCTTGATTGTAACGATCACTTACCGGCTTGGGCCATCAAAAATCGCCTCAAAAATATTTTATTTGAGGCGGTCGATAAACAAAACTGTTTTGATAGAAATCAACAGAATATTTTGTGGGATTTAATTGATCAAGAATACGAACGAACGGCTTTTGTTAGAGCCGAAGAAATTTGTTGGTGGCAAAAATAATAATTATTTTTGTTTCGACAAAATTTTGGCTAAATAGTGGCCGGTGTACGATTTTTTATTTTTGGCCACTTCTTCTGGGGTGCCAAAAGCAACTACCTCTCCCCCATTGTCTCCACCTTCTGGTCCTAGATCAATGATGTAATCGGCAGTTTTGATAACATCCAGATTATGTTCAATCACCAAGACAGTATTGCCTTTGCGCACCAGTCGATTGAGAACCTTGAGTAAATTGTCAACGTCAGCATAATGCAAACCAATGGTTGGTTCATCCAAAATATAGAGAGTTTTGTTGGTTGAACGCCGCGCTAATTCGGTCGCTAGTTTGATGCGCTGAGCTTCCCCACCGGAAAGAGTATTGGCCGGCTGACCAAGTTCAAGATAGCCTAAACCAACATCAACCAAAACTTTTAATTTGGTTTCCAGAGACGGAATATTTTTAAAGAAAGATAAGGCTTCTTCGGCGGTCATACATAAAATATCGGAAATGGTTTTGCCTTTGTATAAAATTTCCAAGGCTTCCTGATTGTAACGGCGACCATGACATTCGGGACAGGTGACATAGACATCGGGCAAAAAATGCATTTCGATTTTAATCGAACCGTCTCCCTTGCAATGTTCGCAGCGACCACCCTTGACATTGAAAGAGAAACGTCCTTGTTTGTAACCACGCATTTTGGCTTCGGGGACAGCCGCAAATAAGTCGCGAATAATAGTAAAAGCGCCGGTGTAGGTCGCCGGATTGGAACGCGGAGTGCGACCAATCGGAGATTGGTCAATGGTAATAACTTTATCAATATTTTCCAGACCATTGATGGCGGAAAATTTACCTGGTTTGGTTTTGGCGTGATAAAAATGTTGAGCCAAATGACGGGAGAGAATTCGGTGAATAAGAGTGGATTTGCCGGAACCTGATACACCGGTCACGCAAACTAGTTGTCCTAAGGGTATTTGGACATCAATATTTTTTAGATTGTGCTCAGCGGCACCAACTATTTCAATAAACTGGCCATTGGATTTACGACGACCACTGGGGATTTTGATAGCTTTTTGACCAGACAGATACTGACCGGTTAGCGAGTTTGGATTGTCTTTTATTTGACTGGGGGTGCCTTGGCCGGTAATTTTACCACCATGTTTGCCGGCGCCTGGTCCGATATCGATCAGATAATCTGCTTCCAGCATGGTTTCTTCGTCATGTTCAACTACGATGACACTATTGCCAATATCACGTAATTTTTTGAGGGTACCAATCAATTTGGTGTTGTCGCGTTGATGAAGTCCAATTGATGGTTCATCGAGAATATACATAACTCCGGTCAATGAGGAACCGATCTGTGTGGCTAGGCGAATTCTTTGAGCTTCACCGCCGGAAAGGGTATTGGCGGCTCGATGAAGAGTCAAATAACTCAAGCCAACATCATTCATAAAACCCAAACGTTCATTTATCTCTTTGAGAATTTGTTTGGCAATTATTGTCTTTTCGTGATTAAGTTTTAATTGTTTAAAAAAGACCAAGAGCGATTTGATATTCATCTGAGTCAGATCGATGATATTTTTGTCATCGATAGTTACCGAGAGAGATTCTGGTCGAAGTCTTTTTCCATTACATATTGGACAAGGTTTAAGGGTCATATACTTTTCAACATCCTGGCGAATATAGTCGCTGCTAGTCTCGCGGTGCATACGCATTAGTGAGGGTATAACACCTTCAAAAGTAGTTTCAAATTCACGCACTTTACCGTATGGGCTAAAATTTTTGACAGTATATCTGGCATCGCCTGTCCCATGTAAAATCAGGTCGATTGTCTTGGGTTTTAAATCTTTGATTGGGGTATGAAGATTGAAACCATTTTTTTTGGCGACGGTTTCCAAAATACGAATATGCCAATTTTGACGATTGGAAGTTTTGCTCCAAGGACCGATACCACCTTCAGCAATAGTTAAATTTAGGTTGGGAAAAAGTAGGCTTTCGTCTATTTCCAAACGGTTTCCCAAGCCTGTACATCCAGGGCAAGCGCCTTGAGGATTATTAAAGGAAAAAATACGTGGTTCTATTTCCGGCAGATTGATACCACAAGTCGGGCAGGCAAAACGTTCGGAAAAAGTTTTAACCTTGTCGGTATCGGATAACAAAATATTTACTAGTCCATTTCCATAATTTAAGGCAATTTCCAAAGATTCAACTAGGCGGGAACGAAAATCATTATCTCTGTGTTCGATAACCAAGCGATCGACTACAATTTCGATAGTATGTTTCTTTTGTTTATCGAGGATAATTGGTTCGTCGATGGTTAATAATTTTTCATCAACTCTTACCCGTACAAAACCAGCTTTTTTTATTTCAGCGAGAACATTTTTATGCTCTCCTTTTTGTCCGAGAATCAAAGGAGCTAGAATAATGATTTTGGTTTTATTTTCTAATTTTAGAATTTGATCAGCGATTTGACCAATTGTTTGAGAAGATATTGGTTGGTGACACTGTGGGCAGTGGGGAGTGCCGACTCGGGCATACAATAAACGCAAATAATCATAGATTTCGGTAATAGTACCAACAGTCGAACGAGGGTTAGAAGAAGCAGATTTTTGGTCGATAGAGATAGCCGGAGACAAACCGTCGATTTTGTCCACGTCCGGTTTTTCCATAATACCCAAAAACTGACGAGCATAGGCGGATAATGATTCGACGTAACGACGTTGTCCTTCTGCATAAATAGTATCAAAGGCTAAAGAAGACTTACCCGATCCGGATAAGCCTGTAATAACTACTAATTTATTTTTGGGAATAGTAACATCAATGTCTTTCAAATTGTGCTCTCTGGCACCCTTAACAATGATTTCATTGATCATGAAATATTCGGTTATCTTTTCTAAGAATTTCCTAGAGATTAACACAAAAAATATAAAATATCAATTATAATAGACAGGGGGTGGGAAGAAATTTTTAAATTTCAATTTTCAACGAATTGATATTTTATGAAGAAGGGAAGAAAAAAATATCAGAGGAAGAAACCGAGTTGGTTTGGTATTTTGATTTTAACTGCACTGGCTTGGTTATTGATTCCGATAGCCGGGATAAATTTAATGATTACCTTGGGAGCGATTTTAACTTTACCCTGGTGGTCAGCAACTTTTTTTTGGTTGTTCTTGGGAGGTATTTTATATAGCCTGTTTCATTTTTATATTGATCAACCGGCTTTTTTGTATGTCTTGCCTCACGAATTGACTCACGCTCTTTTTGCCGGAATATTTGGAGAAAGAATAAGGAAAATAAAAGTGCGTGATAACGGCGGATATGTTGAGATGACACGCTCAAATTTTATCATTGATTTAGCGCCCTATTTTTTTCCGTTTTATGCCTTTTTACTGACAATAGTTGATTTTTTATTGAAATACTTCTGGCAATACGAAAAATATGAATATTTGTTTTTACTAGGAATTGGAATTAGCTTGGCTTTTCATTATTTGAATAGTTGGGAAGTTTTGAAATATAAGCAGACAGATATGTTGTGGACTGGCAGATGGTTTGGGATTGTTTTTTCAGTTATTGTTAATATACTTTTGCTGAATATTATTTTTTTATTAATTTTTTATGATGAAAAATTAATTATTTTAGATTATTATAGGAAGGTAGTGCTTTTTTTAATTAATATGGGGAAATAATGGATCTAATAGAAAAAAATATCGAACCAGAAGAGAAAAAAATAGTAATCTCTCTGCCGGAGTCGTATTCGGAAAATTTGCGTAACAATATCGAGGAAGCAATTAATACTAAGGATATAGAAAAAGCAATATCTTTCGTCAGAGATTATCGTCGGTTTTATCCCGATCAATTTAGTTGTGATTCAGGTATAGTCAATAAGGCCTTGGGATTGTTAACAAAAATACCATCAGAAAATACTCACATCTGGATTGAAGCTTTTGATTTGGAAAAGCAAATAAGTGAAAAAGTTGAAGATAGACAAAGTAAAATAGAAAGTATCAAGAACGTATTATTAAATATAAATTGCAAGAAAAAAAATATTAAAGAATATCTAAAACGACTAGATATTGACAATGCAATCAAGATGCAATTGGCAGTGGGATTTGTATTTGAGGGTTTATTGGAACAAAAGGATGATAAAAAAACAGAATTAGAAAAAAATATATCGAGAAAGAAGCTTGATTTGGCAAGCGAGATATGTATAATGTGCAATATGGATTATGAGAAATTGGTTGAAGAAACAAAATTAATGTTAAAAATCAAGGAGTAATACATGTTGGATAAAATAGATGATTTATTTTTTGAAAATCGTAACAAAAAGACAGCCAAAGAATTGTTTGAGGAAAAAAGAATAAAACAATCATTATGTTTTCCTGATTGTCATAGAGAAGGGTATGTTTCAAGTGCAGAAGATTTTGAGTTTTACTATAAGGAAGAACAAGAGAGAGAAAAATCATTAAAGTATCCTGATTATGATGGAGATGGTTATGTTGCCAATATAATAGATTTTGAGTCGTATTATCAAGAAATAGAAATTGGTCAAGAAGGTGAGTTTGAGATATAATCTATTTATCGGTAGAGTAATTGATTTTATAAAACAAAACAGGGAGAGAAAGGCGCGACTGAGAACTTTCTTGTTGTTATAGATCAATGAAAACCAACCGGACAATTATTAATAATCAAAAAAATTAATAATAATTGGGAAAATTTTTTCGTAATATAAAGAGCCCTTTTTTGGGGAAGTTGAGTGGAACCGCGGGTTTATAAACTCGTCTCAATAGTGAATATTGTGGCGAGTTTTTTTAATATATTTTTATAATAACCAAAACATTACGTCATCCTGGAACTGGAAGGTAATCCGTTCCAATATCCAGGATCCTCTTCAATATTTTTTTTCTTTCTGGATTCTGGATAAGAAGCGTGATTACACTTTCTTTCCAGAATGACAACATTTTATTTTTAGATTTTAATTTAGGAGAAAATATGGAAAAAAGTATTAGCGAAGAACAACTTCACGCTATGCGTCATTCTCTAGCTCATATCATGGCCGAGGCAGTGCAAAGTCTTTTTCCGGAAGTAAAATTTGGGATTGGACCGGTGATTGAAAATGGTTTTTATTACGACTTTGATTTGCCTCGCACATTGATTCCAGAAGATTTGCCATTGATCGAAGCCAAAATGCGAGAAGTTATTAAACAAAAAAATCCGTTTGAAAGAAAAGAAATTTCCAAGCAGGAAGCATTAGATTTTTTTGGTAGGGCCAACGAACCATACAAAATTGAATTGATTAATGAACTGAATGACGGTGAGATTACTATTTACAGAAGCGGTAAGTTTGTCGATTTGTGTAAAGGACCACACGTCGCCAATACTGGCGAAGTAGGCGTATTTAAATTGACTCACGTGGCGGGAGCCTACTGGCGCGGGGATGAGAAAAATAAGATGTTGCAGAGAATTTACGCTGTAGCTTTTGCAACCCAAAAAGAGTTGGATGAATATTTGACTATGCTGGAAGAAGCAAAGAAAAGGGATCATCGAGAAATTGGTAAAAAACTTGATCTTTTTTCTTTTCATGATGAAGGGCCAGGGTTCGCTTTTTGGCATAATAAAGGAACAATTATTTTGCAACAGTTGTATGGTTATATGCGCGAGCAATTAAGAAATAGAGGTTATGAAGAGATAATTACACCACCGATTTTGAATCAAGATTTGTGGCATCGATCCGGACACTGGGACAAATTTAGAGAAAATATGTATTTTACTAATATTGATGAAAGGGTATTTGCGGTCAAACCAATGAACTGTCCAGGTGGATTACTAATTTACAATAACAACTTACATTCATACCGGGAATTACCAATCAGAAATGCTGAATTTGGTTTGGTTCATCGACATGAACCGTCTGGAACTTTACATGGTTTATTTAGAGTAAGAAGTTTTACTCAAGATGATGCTCATTCTTTTTGCACTACAAAACAATTAGGGAAAGAAATAGTCGGAATGATTAATTTTGTAATTGATACATACAAAGATTTTGGATTTGAGGAATATAAGATATATATCGCCACCAAGCCAGAAAAATACATAGGCGAAGATAAGGTTTGGGATTTGGCTACCCAAGCATTAGAAAAATCCTTGAAGAAACAGGGGTTACCTTATGAAATAAAACCTGGCGAAGGAGCTTTTTATGGACCAAAAATTGAATTTAATATAAAAGATTGTTTGGGGCGTAATTGGCAGTTGGGAACAATTCAAGTAGATTTTTCGATGCCTCTTAGATTTAATGCGTATTATATTGACGAAAAAGGTGAAAAAAAGACTCCAGTAATGATTCATCGAGCGATTTTGGGCTCGATGGAAAGATTTGTGGCAATATTACTAGAACATTATGCTGGAGTTTTACCTTTGTGGTTAGCTCCTGAACAAATACGCATTATTCCAGTTTCTACAGAAAAGCATTTAAAACATTGTCAGAAAATTGCTAAAAAAATAGCTAACAAGGGTTTTCGGGTAATGACTGATGATTGCAGTGAATCAGTGGGCAAAAAAATTCGTAATGCAGAATTGATGAAGGTAAATTACATGTTGATAATTGGTGATCGGGATATCGAAAACGATACGGTATCGGTAAGACCATTGAAAGGCGAAGATATGGGAGCAATGAAGTTGGCTGATTTTATCAAGACAATTAAGAAAGAAAGGGATTCGAAAGCAATTATTAATGAATAATCGTTATTTATTTGCCAGAAAAGATATTTTTTGTTAGATTTAAATTGAAAACATTGTATTTTAAAAACTTTCCGTGATTTTTTCCGGGAAGTTTTTTTTCATAAAAATAACAAAAGAATATGAGTATTGAGGATATTTCCAAATCAGAAGAGCCGAAGTTTTGTTATAAAACTAGAATACTGCCTGAACTGTCATTGGAGGAAGAATTAGCCATAGAACTTGAATAAAACCATGAAACAAAAGAGGCAATTGAAAAATATTTACAAACTGGGGAAATGCCGGATAATTTGCCAAAAAATATCAAGAAAATTAATTTTGGCTGTTTTCTAAAGGAAAAGGAATTGGATAAATACAATTTAACAGATTTGAAAGTGTTAAGGGAAAGAATTAATACATTAAATAAAAAGGAACAATTATGAAAAACTTAAAAGAATTTAGACAATCGGCATTGGTTGATGAAAAAGAATTAAATATTAGACAAATAAAGTCACGGCAAATTGAGCAACTTGATAAAATCTTGCGTTTGAAAAATCTCTTCTTTGTCGAATGTGACCAAAAAACAAGAAAAGAAATTGGTGATTTGATTCAAGCCAAACTGATGGAAAAAGATAGTAAATTTGATGCTTTTAAAAAAGAAAAAGATTTTAAAAAAGTTTTAAAATACATCAATCAAGATAATTATACTGATTCGAAAGTTTTACAAGACGCAATGATGGAGGCAAATAGTATTTTTACAGAAATCAAACAAAAACAACAGAATAATAAAACATCATAGTAAAAAAGAATGTAGTATAATGTGGTCATGAAAAAAATAAGTTCAAAAAAATATTACATTCTTACTTTTGGCTGCCAGATGAATCATAGTGATTCGCAACGACTGGCGGCCTTGTTGTCTGATCTGGGCTTGGAAAAAGCCAAAAATGAGGACGAGGCAGATTTGGTGGTCATCAATAGTTGTAGTGTCCGGCAAATGGCGGAAGATCGGACGTATGGCAAAATCAATAAATTGGCCAAAAAACGAAAAAGACCTAGAATTGTGGCTACCGGTTGTTTGGTGTCTGACAAAATCAAGAATAAATTGTTGAGACAAGACAAATTTGATCTTTGTATACCAATTGACCAAATGATTGATTTGCCAAAATATTTGCAAAAATGGAAACTAATTTCAACAGCAAAAAATAAACTGCCGAAAGAAGGAAATTACCGACACTATTTGGATATCAGACCAAAGTTTGAACAGACATTTTCGGCCTATCTGCCAATCATGACCGGCTGTAATAATTTTTGTAGTTACTGCGCGGTGCCATATACCCGGGGACGAGAAGTATCCCGACCGGCGGAAGATATAATTCAAGAGGTAAAGAAATTGATCGAGAACGGCTGTATAGAATTGATTTTGTTGGGGCAAAATGTCAATTCGTATGGTCAGGATTTGAAAAAATTGGATCCCAAGTTGAAAGACAAAAACTTATTTGTGGAACTATTGAAACAAATTTCTGATATTAAACAACTAAAGAGAATACTTTTTATTAGCTCACACCCAAAAGATATGTCGAATGATTTAATCGATTTGGTTGCTAGTCGCGATAATTTGTGCAAGTATATACATTTGCCATTACAATCCGGAGATAATGAGATTTTAAAACGAATGAACCGGCATTATACCCAAAAAGATTATTTGAAATTGGCAAAAAAGATTAAAGATAGAATTCCCGGGGTGGTTATTTCTACTGATGTTATTGTTGGTTTTCCCGGGGAAACAGATGAACAGTTTGCCAATAGTTGTAAAGTATTTAAAGAAGTTGGTTATGACATGGCTTATATATCAGAATATTCCCCCCGACCAAAGACCATAGCCGCCAAGATGAAAGATGATGTACCCAATGCAGTAAAAGCCAAGAGAAAGAAAATTTTAAATGATGAATATTTGGCCGTTTCCAGTTTGGAAAATAAAAAAAGATTGTTAAAAAAAGTCATTCCGGTTTTGGTAAGTAAGATAAACAGAAATGGAAAGTTGGTCGCCTACACTCAAGGTTTGCAGCAGGTGCATTTGGAGGGAGAGAAAAATTTAATCGGGAAATTAATTGATGTAAAGATAACGGAGATTTTTACTTGGGGGATGAAGGGAGAACAAAATACAAACCCTTAAAAACACTTATAAGCTCTTTTAAACGCTTAGAAACTGAATAATTTATAGTTTATAAGGGTTTGTAAGTGTTTATAAGTGTTTCAAAGAGTTTAACAAAATGGAAAACAATGAAAAAAATTTAAAAGCTGTTAAACGGGAGAAAAAACGGGTGAAAAGAATATATGGCATGAATATGCAGCCTGGGGCAAAGACTTTGGCTCAGATATTAAAGAGTAAAGATGAAAAAGAAGGACGAAAAAAATAAAACAATAAAAATTGTCGCGATAGGTGGCCCGACGGCGTCGGGCAAAACAGCAGCTTCTTTGCAACTGGCGCGGGAATTTGGCGGGGCGATTATTTCCTGTGATTCGCGGCAAATTTACCGTGAACTGGATATTGCTACGGATAAAATTCCCTACACCCTACCCTACCAAGACCCGATTGATTTTGCCGGGGTTGATCATTATGGGATTAATATTGCGCAGGTAGAAAAAGTTTTTTCATTGTATGATTGGCAAATTTATGCCAAAAACATAATTGAAAAAATTGTCAGAAGCGGCAAAATTCCTTTTTTGGTCGGTGGAACCGGTTTGTATATTCAAGCAATAATCAATGGTTATAAATTGGAAAATGATTTTGATCCACAGTTGCGGGATGAGTTGAATTCTTTAACATTATTGGAGCTTCAGGAACGGTTAAATCGTCTTGATCCGACTGCCCTTGGAAAAATAGATTCTAAGAATTCTAGGCGGGTGATAAGGGCGGTTGAGAAATTAACAATTAGTAATGAACAATTAACAATAAATAATAAATTTGATAATACAAAATATGATTCGATTGTTTTGTCATTTATTCCTGATCGGGAAGTTATTAGAAAAAAGATAATTGATCGAGTCGAAGAACATCTTGAAAATGGGGTAATTGAAGAAGTAAAAAAACTAGTGAAAAAATATGGGGCGGATAATCAAATTCTCAACTCGACGATTAGTATTCAAGAATATATTCCCTATGTTTTGAAAAAAATCTCTCTGGAAGAAGCCAAAAGAAAGGTTGTTTTGAATAATTATCATTATGCCAAGCGGCAAATGACTTGGTTTAAAAAATATGGCGATACGATCTTTTGCCGTGATATTAAACAGATGAAAGAACATATCGAGAAGTTTTTTAAGGAAAAATCTTAGAAATATTTTAAATTTTTTTTAAGAAGGCAAAAAATATGACAAAATGTCTGGTGGTTCCAAAAATATCTTTGGAAAAGTTGTCGATTTGGAAAAGACTGGAAAAAGTGAATGACCAAATAAGTTCAGTGGTCAATTTTCAAGAAAACGAGTTGGAAGAATTTTTTGCCTTGATTGATAAAGAAAAGATTTTTTTGGAAAGACAGGGAGTTGATGGCGTCGAAACAAAACCGGAATGGCAACAGATTATTGTTATTGGTTTGATAATTCAAGGTGATAGATTTTTTGTCTATCAACGAGGTGATGCTAGTTCAAGCAGCAAGGAGACTCGTTTGCATTCAAAAATATCCGTAGGAATCGGGGGACACGTTGAACCCTTCGACCAAGGATTGTTCAAGGCTTTCAAGAGGGAATTGAGTGAAGAGTTGGAATTTTATATGGACGGAAAAGAGATTCCTTTGCCGGATAAAATAAAGACAATGGGTATTATCAAAAGCGAAAAAGATGAAGTTGGAATGGTTCATACCGGATTGATATTTATTATTGATCTGGGCAATCCCAAAATTACTGTTGATCTAAAAGGAAATGAAAACGCAAAAAATTGGATGACAACTTTTGAAGAATACCAAAAACTTTTATCTTCTAATGAATACGAACCAGAAGACTGGACGATTCTTTTGGTAGAAAAAGTAACACAGCCTATTTTGGAAAGAAAAATATCAATAGATTAAAATATGAAAGATTATCACAAGCGGAAAATGTATTTATTTTTTAAGAGTTTGAAGAGTTGGTAAGGGTTTATACGAGTTTTTTAAAATTAAGATTATGTTCGACGAAGCTATCAAAAAATATTTTTCTGATTTGATTTTGGACGAAAACGGTGGGCAGTGGCGAACTTGTCGGTTGTCCGGGCAAAAATTTTATGTCCGGCCGGAAGACATTGCTTTTTACAAAAAAATTGGTGTCCCCCTCCCTACTCTATGTTTGGACGAAAGACTACGGGTGAAGTTTGCTTTTTCGTCGGCGCAGTTGTTTTATAATATTTCCGCTAAAACCGGTAACAAGATTGTTTCGATGTATCCGCCAAACAACAAGTATAAAATTTATGAACACAAAATCTGGTTTTCGGATAAGTGGAATCCGATGGAATATCAGCTGGAATATAATCCCAAGAATTCTTTTTTCGAACAATTGGCCAAATTATTTATCCAAGTGCCGCGTTTTGCTTTGTTTACGGATGAGAGTAACGAGAATTCTGATTTTACCAACAATTCGGTGCGATTGAAAAATTGTTATCTGGTTTTTAATTCTTTAGACGGAGAGGATTGTTATTTTACTCGTACGTTACTCAACTGTAAAAATTGTTTTGGCGGGACTTTGCTGTTTGGTTGTGATACTTGTTACGAATGCGCTCAGGCTTATGATAGTTACAATTGTTTTTTTGCTGAGCAGATAAAAAATTGCCGGGATAGTCGTTTTTTGTTTGACTGTCTGGGATGTAGTAATTGTTTTATGTGTGCTAATCTACGCAATAAAAAATATTGTTTCGAAAATAAGCAATTGACCAAAGAAGAATATTTTTCCAGAGTAGGTAAAATTGATTTGGGATCATGGCAAGTTTTACAAAAATTACATAGTCAATTTGAACAGATGAAACAGATGGCTATTTATCGCCAAGATCACAACGAAAATTCGATAAATGCTGACGGTGATTATATCTTGAATTCCAAAAATGTTTACCGATCTTTTTATATTTTAAACTCGGAAGATATTGCTTATAGCAGTGGTTTTGCGGTTTATAAAGATTCTTTTGACACTTTGGGTGGCGGGGGCGGCGAACAATGTTATGAATTGGCGACGGTTTCGACGGAAGGAAATTATCGAATTTTATTTTCGTCTTTTATCAATCATTCAACCAATCTGGAATACTGCGACAGTTGTTTCAATTGCCATGATTGTTTTGGCTGCGTGGGTTTGCGTTACAAAAGTTTTTGTATTGGCAACAAACAATATTCCGAAGATGAATATCGACAGAAAATGAATGAGTTGAAAACGGAAATGTTGAAAAGGGGCGAATATGGGGAATTTTTTCCACCCAACCTTTCACCTTATCCATATGAAGCATCTGACGCTTTTATTTCCGGACCAGAGGCGGGACAGACCGAGAAGGCTCGAAAATTTGGTTATAATTTTTCGACTAATGTCTCTTTGGCAATTGAAGATAGTGTCCAAAATAATGATTCAACAAATGAATTATCAGCCGATAATTTGCCGGATAAAATCGGAGATATTGGTCAAGAAATTTTGGGACAGACAATTATCGATAATAAAAATCAGAAAAAATTTCGATATATTTCCCAAGAATTATATTGGCATAAAAAATACAATTTGGCTCTACCCAGGGAACATCCGGCCGTGCGGCGTGAGCGGATTATGAATAGTGTTTTGCCATTGGGTTTTTGGATTTATGAAAATTACACAAGAAATTGTGACTCGTGCCAAAAAGAAATAACTAGTGTTTATAAACCCGATTTTGTGGGCAAGGTTTACTGCGAGGAATGTTATCGGAATAAAATTGCTTGAGGTATTAATTTAATATTTTTCAAGCGCTTACTTTCGATTGAAATATTATTGTTGGTATTTATTTAAAATATGATGTACTAGGTGAAAGGAATTTTTGGCGACTAGCGGGAGAAATTTGTTGAAATCGATTGACGCTTCTTCATTGGCTTTGTCCGATATGGTTCTGATGATCAAAAAAGGAACTTTATTGACAGTACAAACTTGTCCAACCGACGCTCCCTCCATCTCAACGGCATGGCCGTTTAATTCTTCGGTTAGATATTCATTTTCTTTTATTTCTTTTTTTGTCAAAAAACAATCGCCGGTTAGTATTCTGCCTTCATGGATTGTTTGCGATAATTTTGCGGATAAAGCGAGAGTTCGCAGATATTCGTTGGTTTCAAAAAAGCGATAGTTGGTATATGGTATTGCGCCTCGGGCCGAGCCAAGTTCCCTGGCGTCAAAATCGTGCTGGATACAATCTTTGGCGACAATGATATCGCCAATATTATGTTCTATATTTAAACTGCCGGCTACTCCGGTGAAAATGATGGCTTGCGGATCGTAAGTGTCTATTAACTTTTGAGTAGTTAGGGCGGCAAAGACTTTGCCCATACCGGATTTGACGATAACAATATTTTTTTTGCAAAACTGACCTTCGTAAAAAACAAATTCCTGCCAGTTTTTTATTTTGGGATTCTCGAGGTGTTTGATATATTCATCAATTTCGGCATCGAGAGCCCCCATGATGGCAAAACAATTATTTGGTTTTTTCATAAAATTTTATTCGATTACTTTGTCGCTTTTTAATATTTCTCGTCTATTTTCGCCTGATAAAATTTGTTTGATTTGGAGATTTGAATGGCTTCGGATGAGGTGATTATTTTCATGGTATTACTTTTTATTATTTATTCTGAGTATTTACATTAAAATCCTTTTGCCAGGAGGATTTTTGATTTTTTGGCGGCAAGCTTGCTATTTATATTGTGCCAAGGGATTTTTTCTAAGTCATTAAAACTTATCCATCGGTATTCGGTATGTTCTGGGCTAATTTTTACCTCTTGTTTGCCGACCAATTTGCAGAGAAAAAATACTCCATACTTTGGCGGATTTTCCAAACCCCATCTGGCAACGTGACATAGGCAAATGATTTTTATTTTCAAAGCGGTTTCTTCGAAAATTTCGCGTTGAAGCCCTGCTTCTGGTTGGTCATCTATTTCCAGTCGGCCGCCGGGCAACATCCAAGTTTCTTGGGGAAATTTTTTACTGCTTGCCAATTTTAGAATCAAAAATTTTCCTTGTTGATTTACGATGATGCCATATTCGCCGATATTGCATTTTAGTTTTTTCATAAATATCGCTTTATTAATTCTGACGGATTGGGTATTTTCCATTTAAATAATTGTCAGAATCATGATTTACTTGATTATGGGATTGCTTGATTATTTTGTTGTTGTGAACTCTTTTGAATTCCAGGCTTCTTGCCCCGAAATTTATCAATAAACCTATTTCCAGACCATAAGCTTGCAAATAATTCATGGCTTGAGCCAGGTGGACATCTTCCAATCCAATTAGCGCCTTGATTTCAATCATCACTTTTTTTTCCACGAAAAAATCCACTCTTCTATTGCCAATTTTTTGATTTTTATAGAAAATATCCATTTCGTGTTCGCGGGTAAAATTGAATCCGCAGTCAGTCAATTCGATCGCCAAAGCTCGTTGATAAATAACTTTTTGAAAACCATTGCCCAGTGAAGAATGCACCGTCATGGCACAACCGATAATTTTTCTTGTAAGTTCTTCATACATCATAAATTTTGATTACCTATACTCTCGATCTAAATCAGGTTAATCATATAATCAAGCAAATCATGGTTCAGAATTTGATTGATTGTAATATTGTTTGTTCCAATTTTTTGGGTTCGTCCGTGCCTATCCTGTACGTTGCACCGTTTTTTAATTTTATTTCGACGGCATCAAGACCGGAAACATTGAAAATCCACATCTTGGGCCAAAACCAGACTTTGATTCCCCAGCCATAATACCAATGGTTTTTTACTGCTTGGGCGGAAATTATGTCGCTGAGAGAAAACTTTTTTTGAAAAAGGCCATAGCCAAATTTGAGGCGTAAATATTTTTCATCAATGATTACCTGAAGCGACACAAAGGAGGCGAGGATAAGCAGGATTAAAGCCATGATGGAGGTAACGAAAAGATTGGTGCCCGAATCTGGCGAGGGCGGCTCGGCGGCGGCGGTTATATTGACCCAGGCGAAAAACGCCAATACGGCTAGGGTGACAACGATCATCAGGTAACCGATTTGGGTGTGTTTGTAGTTCATGGGATTGTTATTATTTATTGTAATCTATTTCAACAAAATACCGCCGCTGACATTGATATTTTCCCCATTAATGAAATCGGCTTTATCTGAGATTAAAAATAAAACTGTATTGGCGATGTCTTCGGGAAGTCCGATTCTTTTTGATGGATTATTATCGATATAAGCAGCAAACTCTTTTTTGGAACAAATTTTTTCCGTCAAAGGTGTACGCGTCAAACTGGGACTGATTGTATTAACTTTGATACCATATTTGGCCAAGCCAAGCGCGCTAACTTTGGTGAGCATAATTACGCCTGCTTCGGCGCAACAGTAGGCCGGTATTTCGTCATCGGGTCTTGTTGCAAACCTTGAGGCGATATTAATGATTCGAGGGCTTTTTGATTTTTTTAAAAGAGGTGTTAAATATTTTGTACAAAGATATTTGCCGGTTAAATTTATGTTAATAATTTTGGACCAGTCGCCGGTTGGATAATTTTCAAAATCTTTAACTATGTTGATCCCAGCATTGTTGATGAGATAATCTAACTTGCCAAATTTCTCTTTTAGAAAAATAGACATTTGCCTGACATCTTTTTCTTTGCTTACGTCGGCTTTAAAAATTACGGCCTTGCCGCCTTTATTTTCAATTAACTTTTGCACCTGTTTGGCGTCATCTTTGGACTTTGAATAATTGATACAGACTGCAATGTCTTGTTTGGCAAGTTGAATGGCAATTTCTTTGCCGATACCCGAAGATGATCCGGTTATTAAAGCTGTTTTGTTGTTTTTCATCTTATTTTTATCACCTTTTATTGTCATTGTTTGGAATCGAGGAGGAGTCGGCAATCCGCTGTTATACGCTATATTCTAGTATAATCTATACCGTTAATCATTAAGGTAATTAAACCTTTTATTTCGTTGAAATTATATTGAAAAAACTCTAGGAAACTGAGATTGTTTTTGCTTTTTTCGAATTCAAGTTTTTTGTCGGGTATGACTTTTTTGAATATATATTTTGATTTTCGAAGATGATGCGGCGAGGGGTTACTACTATGGCAGATTCAAAACTGTTATCTTCTAATATTTTTTTGCAATATACGGCATTGCCGATTGTGGTGTTGGCTTGTTCTTCTAAAATTATATCTGCGTTTGCAACGCCAAGTTTGACTGCGTATTGAGCCATAAATTTTGCTTCGGACAAATCTTTATTTGTTTTGAATCCGCCGGTAAAAATAATCTTGGTTTTTTCTTGTTTATATAGATCTACGGCTTTTTCGGTACGTAATTTCATGTTTTCAACTGTTCTGGGTTTTAAGAAAGTATCGCCCAAGCAAATTATTACTTTTTTCATGATATTTGGTTTAATGTTTTGCTAGTCGGATTAGATTTTGGATGGCATCTGATGGTATGCGAAGTTTTGGCCAATAAAATGGTGTTACTTTAAATTATCCTTAATTTTTTCTTTTATTTTGGTAAGTGTTTCTTCATCAACTATAAAATCGGAATTTTGTTTGTAAATTTTTCCAAAAGATAGTTTAACGTTGAATATTACAAAATGTACTCAAAACTTTCACGGCTTCTTCGAGATTT
>JAEAMF010000671.1_pt1 | contig 36411 bp, 34 predicted proteins | sample 8958721 | NCBI WGS metagenome assembly JAEAMF01 (sample SAMN16933255, study PRJNA681124) | bioreactor sludge metagenome | isolation source: anaerobic bioreactor treating anionic surfactant - SDBS | place: India: Bengaluru | collected 2019-02-28 | reverse complement strand
TTCCTGCAGAACATCACCGGCTTCATGGTCGGCCGCAAGTACGAAAACGAAGGCATCGCCCGCAACGGCGCCAAGATGGTCACGGCCGTCGCCACCGCCTCGGTGCCGAAGTTCACCGTCATCATCGGCGGCTCCTTCGGCGCCGGCAACTACGGCATGTGCGGCCGCGCCTTCTCGCCACGCTTCCTGTGGATGTGGCCGAACGCGCGCATCTCGGTGATGGGCGGCGACCAGGCGGCATCCGTGCTGGCGACAGTAAAACGCGACGGCATCGAAGGCAAGGGCGGCCAGTGGTCGCCGGAGGAAGAAGCGGCCTTCAAGCAGCCGATCAAGGAGCAGTACGAGCACCAGGGCCACCCCTACTACGCCTCGGCGCGCCTGTGGGACGACGGCGTCATCGACCCGGCCGACACCCGTACCGTGCTGGGCCTGGGCCTCTCGGCCGCGCTGAATGCGCCGATCGAGGAAACGAAATTCGGCGTGTTCCGGATGTAAAGGGAACTTGACATGACATACCAGACCCTCACTGTTTCCATCGACGACAAGGTGGCCGCCGTCACCCTGAACCGCCCGGACCTGCGCAACGCCTTCAACGAGCACGCCATTGCCGAACTGGCGCTGGCCTTCGATGAACTCGGTCGCAACGAGCAGGTGCGCGCCATCGTGCTGGCCGCGAACGGCCCGGCCTTCTGCGCCGGCGCCGACCTGAACTGGATGAAGAAGATGGCCGGCTACTCGCACAGCGAGAACCAGCAGGACGCCGCGCGCCTGGCCGACATGCTGCGCACCATCTACCTGTGCCCGAAACCGACCGTCGCCAAGGTGCAGGGCGACTGCTACGCCGGCGGCATGGGCCTGGTCGCGGCCTGCGACATCGTGGTCGCCAGCGAGGTGGCGCACTTCTGCCTGTCCGAAGTGAAGCTGGGCCTGATCCCGGCGACCATCTCGCCCTACGTCATCAAGGCCATGGGCGAACAGGCTTCGCGTCGCTACTTCCTCACCGCCGAACGCTTCGATGCGCTTGAGGCCCGGCGCATCGGCTTCGCCCACGAAGTCGTGGCGCTTGACGCGCTGGACGCCACCGTGGCCGGCATCGTGAAGTGCCTGGTGTCGAACAGCCCGAACGCCGTGCGTGAAGCGAAGACGCTGGTGCGCGACGTCGTGGGCCAGCCGGTCGACGACACGCTGCTGGCGGACACGGCCAACCGCATCGCGGAAATCCGCGCGTCGCTCGAGGGCCGCGAAGGCGTGGCCTCCTTCCTCGAGAAGCGCAAGCCGACCTGGCTGAACTGAGTTTTACGTATCAAGTATTGGATCGATTGTGAAGCAGCAAACCTCTTCCGACTGGATCGCACGCAGCCTGCGCAGCGTGTGGCACCCCTGCACCCAGATGCAGCACCACGAAGAGGTGCCGCTGATCGCGGTCAGCCATGGCAAGGGTCCGTGGCTGTATGACCACGAAGGCCGGCGCTATCTGGACGGCATCAGTTCCTGGTGGGTCAACCTGTTCGGCCACGCCAACCCGCGCATCAATGCGGCACTGAAGGACCAGCTGGACAAGCTGGAACACGCGATGCTGGCCGGTTTCACCCACGAGCCCGTGATCGAGCTGTCGGAAAAGCTGGCCGCCCTCACCGGCCACAACCTCGGCCATGCTTTCTATGCGTCCGACGGCGCCTCGGCGGTCGAGATCGCAATGAAGATGAGCTTCCACGCCTGGCGCAACGCCGGCTATTCCTCCAAGCAGGAATTCGTTTGCCTGCAGGGCAGCTACCACGGCGAGACCATCGGCGCGCTGGCGGTCACCGACGTGCCGCTGTTCAAGGATGCCTACGGTCCGCTGCTGCGCGCCTCGCACGTGGTGCCGGCGCCGGATGCGCGCAATGCGGTCGAGGGCGAGTCGGCGCGGGACGTGGCCAAACGCGCCATTCTAGATGTACGCACCCTGTTCGAGGAGCGCGCCGACAGGATCGCCGCCATCATCGTCGAGCCGCTGGTTCAGTGCGCGACCGGCATGGCGATGTACGACCCGCTCTACCTGGAACTGCTGCGCGAGCTGTGCGACCAGCACCACGTGCACCTGATCGCCGACGAAATCGCGGTCGGCTGCGGGCGCACCGGCACCTTCTTCGCCTGCGAACAGGCGGCCATCTGGCCGGACTTCCTGTGCCTGTCCAAGGGCATCAGCGGCGGCTACCTGCCGCTCTCGCTGGTGCTCACCAGCGACGCCATCTACCAGGCCTTCTACAGCGAAGACATCACGCGCGGCTTCCTGCATTCGCATTCCTACACCGGCAACCCGCTGGCCTGCCGCGCGGCGCTGGCCACGCTCGATATCTTCGAGGACGACGACGTGCTGAACCGCAACCGCGAGCTGGCCACGGAGCTGACCATCGCCCTGGCGCCGCTGGCCGAGCACGAGCGCGTGCGCCACTTCCGCCAGCGCGGCATGATCTTCGCCTTCGATGCGGTGGAGCCGGACCCGGCACGCGCCTCGACCTTCGCGCGCCGCTTCTTCAGCACGGCGGTGGAGAACGAACTGCTGCTGCGCCCGATTGGTCGCACGGTCTACCTGATGCCGCCCTACGTGCTGGACGACGAGGATGTCGCCGGCCTGGCCGCGCGCACGCAGAAGGTGTTTGAATCGGTGATCGCGGGTTGAATATGGATCTGATCGCAGGAATCGACCGCAAACTCGACGCGCTGGCAGCGCAAAGCCTGACGCGCCGCCGCCGCGTGACCGACGGCGCCAGCAGCCCGCGCCAGGTCGTCGACGGCCGCGAGATGCTGGCCTTCTGCAGCAACGACTACCTGGGCCTGGCGGCGCATCCGGCCATCGTCGCGGCGCTGCGCGAAGGCGCAGACCGCTACGGCGCCGGTAGCGGCGCTTCGCACCTCGTCAGTGGCCACAGCCGCGCCCATGCACTGCTCGAGCAGCGCTTCGGCGAGTGGATGGCGCCTTACATCGACAATGCGCGCGCCCTCTACCTGTGCACCGGCTACATGGCCAACCTCGCTGTGCTGACCGCGCTGGGAGCCGACGCCGATGCGCAGATCTTCTCGGAGGCGCTGAACCACGCCTCGCTGATCGACGGCGCCCGCCTGGCCAAGGCGAATGTCTCGGTCTATCCGCACGGCGACGTCGCCATCCTGGAACAGCAGCTGGGCGCCAGCACGGCCGGCACCAGGATCGTCGTCACCGACAGCGTGTTCAGCATGGACGGCAACCTGGCGCCCCTGCCCGAGCTGCTGGCGCTGTGCGAACGCCACGGGGCCTGGCTGGTGGTGGACGATGCCCACGGCTTCGGCGTGCTGGGACAACATGGCCGCGGCGCGCTCGAACACTTCGCCTTGCGTTCCCCGAACCTGGTCTACATTGGCACGCTCGGCAAGGCGGCCGGCGTGGGCGGCGCCTTCGTTGCGGCGCACGCCAGCGTGATCGAGCTGCTGGTGCAGCGCGCCCGCCCCTACATCTACACCACGGCCGCGCCGCCGGCGCTGGCGCATGCACTGCAGGCCAGCCTTGATATCATCGGCGGCGACGAAGGCGTGCAGCGCCGCAGCCACCTGGCCGCGCTGGTGGCGCAGCTGCGCGATGCGCTGCGCCTGCAGCGCTGGCAGCTGGTGCCGTCCCATACCGCGATCCAGCCGATCATCATCGGCAGCAACGAAGACGCGCTGCGCGTGGCCGCCGGCCTGCACGAACAGGGCCTGTGGGTGCCGGCGATCCGTCCGCCGACCGTGGCGCCGGGCACGGCGCGCCTGCGCGTGACCTTGTCGGCCGCGCACAGCCACGAAGAAGTGGCAAGGCTGGCACGCGCACTGAACGAACTGGAAAGGGCCACCGCATGAAGAACCTGAACGAACCAGACCAGCCGGTCGCCTTGACGCCCGTGCTCACGGTGCCGGGCAGCACCGGCGCCGCGGTCGCCGCGGAAGCGCCAACCGAGCCGCAGCCGGAAGCGCTGCCGCTGGACGCCGTGCCCTCGCGCTTCTGCTGCTTCGTCACCGGCACCGATACCGAGATCGGCAAGACCCTGGTCTCCGCCGCGATCCTGCACAAGCTGGCGTCGAGCGGGCGCCGCGCCTGCGGCATGAAGCCGGTCGCGGCCGGCGCCGAGATGCGTGACGGCGAACTGCACAACGAGGACGCCGACATGCTGCGCGCGGCCGGCAACGTGCACCTGCCAAGCAGCATCACCACGCCCTTCATGCTGAAGGAGCCGGCGGCGCCGCACATCGCCGCCGCGCTGGAAGGCGTCACCATCGAACCGGTGCCGATCCTGGCTGCCTACACCGAGATCCACGCGGCCTCGGACGCCGTCGTGGTCGAAGGCGTCGGCGGCTTCCGCGTGCCCTTCAACGACGATTTCGACAGTGCCGACCTGGCCACGCAACTGAACCTGCCGGTGATCCTGGTGGTGGGCATGCGCCTGGGCTGCATCAGCCATGCGCTGCTGACCGTGGAGGCCATCGTATCCCGAGGCCTGGTGCTGGCCGGCTGGGTCGCCAACACGGTCGACCCGGACATGCGCTTCGAGCGCGAGAACATCGACGCGCTGGAACAACGCATTCCGGCGCCGCTGCTGGGCCACGTGCCCCGGCTGGAGAACCCGACGGCGCAAGCCGCCGCAGAATATATCGACCTCGCGGGACTGCCGGGCTGGCATTCCCCGCGCGTCCAGACTTAAGGAAAACCAAGATGTCCCAAACTAACACCGTCGCCCTCCACCGTCCTGTCGCCATCAAGCAGGCCGAGAACGCCACCTGGCCGCTGCTTGATGTGCTGGCCCTGTTCGAGCTGCCCTTCAATGAACTGATGCACCGCGCCCAGACCTCGCACCGCGCCAACTTCCCGGACGGCGACGTCGAACTGGCCACCCTGCTGTCGATCAAGACCGGCGGCTGCGAAGAAGACTGCGGCTACTGCCCGCAGGCCGCGCGCTACGACACCGGCGTGGAAGCCAAGAAGATCCTCGACCTCGACACCGTGCTGAGTGCTGCGCGCGAAGCCAAGGCCAACGGCGCGACCCGCTTCTGCATGGGCGCGGCGTGGCGCAGCCCGAAGGAGCGCGACATGGAGAAGGTCGAAACCATGGTGCGCGAAGTGAAGGCGCTCGGCATGGAAACCTGCGCCACCCTCGGCATGCTCGAAGAGGGCCAGGCCGAACAGCTGAAAAAAGCGGGGCTGGACTACTACAACCACAACATCGACACCGCGCCGGACTTTTATAACAACGTGATCTCCACCCGCGAGTACCAGGACCGCCTGGACACGCTCGGCCGCGTGCGCAGCGCCGGCCTGAAGGTCTGCTGCGGCGGCATCGTGGGCATGGGCGAGACGCGCGAGCAGCGCGCCGGCCTGATCGCCCAGCTGGCCAACCTGAACCCCTATCCGGAATCGGTCCCGGTCAACCACCTGGTGCAGGTCGAAGGCACGCCGCTGCACGGCGTCGAGAAGCTCGACCCGATCGAATTCGTGCGCACCATCGCGGTGGCGCGCATCACCATGCCGCAGGCGCGCGTGCGCCTGTCCGCCGGCCGCCGCGAGCTGGGCGAGGCGGTGCAGGCGATGTGCTTCATGGCCGGCGCCAACTCGATCTTCTACGGCGACAAGCTGCTCACCACCGGCAACCCGGAAGCGGACGACGACCGCGTGCTGCTCGAGAAGCTGGGCCTGAAGACGCGCGCCGCGACGCTGGATTCGGCGCCGAAGGCTGCCTGCGGCTGTTAATCAACGTGAAGCAGCCGGGGAGACACGGCTGCATTGAACTAACCAAAAGCGAAAGATAACGCATGTTCACCAAAATCCTCATCGCCAACCGTGGCGAAATCGCCTGCCGTGTCGCCGCCACCGCGCGCCGCATGGGTATCCGCACCGTCGCCGTCTACTCGGAAGCCGATGCGGGCTCGAAGCACGTGGCGGTCTGCGATGAGGCGGTCCTGATCGGTCCGAGCGCCGCCAAGGACAGCTACCTGCGCGGCCAGAAGATCATCGAGGTCGCGAAAGCCACCGGCGCCCAGGCGATCCACCCGGGCTACGGCTTCCTGTCCGAGAACGCGGAGTTTGCCGAAGCCGTGCAGGCCGCCGGCCTGGTCTTCATCGGCCCGCCGGGTTCCTCGATGCGCGCGATGGGCTCGAAGTCGGCCGCCAAGCAGCTGATGGAGGGCGCCAACGTGCCCCTGGTGCCGGGCTACCACGGCGACAACCAGGATCCGGCTTTTCTCCACGAGCAGGCCGACCGCATCGGCTACCCGGTGCTGCTCAAGGCCAGCGCCGGCGGCGGCGGCAAGGGCATGCGCGTGGTCGAGCGCTCGGAAGACTTCGAAGCCGCGCTGGCTTCGTGCAAGCGCGAAGCGATCAGCTCTTTCGGCGACGACAAGGTGCTGGTCGAGAAATACCTGATCCGCCCGCGCCACATCGAGATCCAGGTGTTCGCCGACACCCACGGCAACTGCGTCTACCTGCACGAGCGCGACTGCTCGGTGCAGCGCCGCCACCAGAAGGTGCTGGAAGAAGCGCCGGCGCCGGGCATGACCCAGGACCGCCGCGCCGCCATGGGCGAAGCGGCCGTGAATGCCGCGCGCGCGGTCGGCTATGTGGGCGCCGGCACCGTCGAATTCATCGCCAACCAGGATGGTTCCTTCTACTTCATGGAGATGAACACCCGCCTGCAGGTGGAGCACCCGGTGACCGAAATGATCACCGGCACCGACCTGGTCGAATGGCAGCTGCGCGTGGCCTTCGGCGAGCCGCTGCCGAAGAAGCAGCATGAACTGGCGATCCACGGCCATGCGATCGAGGCGCGCATCTACGCCGAGAATCCGGAGAAGGGTTTCCTGCCGTCGATCGGCACGCTGCGCCACATGGACACGCCGCAAGCGGTCGAATTCCAGCTCGGCGCCGATGGCACGAATCCGGCCGCAGTGCGCGTGGACTCGGGCGTGCGCGAAGGCGATGCAATTTCGCCTTTCTACGACCCGATGATCGCCAAGCTGATCGTCTGGGGCGCCGACCGCACCCAGGCCCTGGCGCGCCTGTCGCAGGCCCTGGCCGAATTCCAGATCGTCGGCCTGGCGACCAACATCGCCTTCCTGAAGCGCCTGGTCGAGGGCGAAGCCTTCTCGACGGCCGACCTGGACACCGGCCTGATCGACCGCCACGGCGAAACGCTGTTCCCGGCCCCTGGCGCCGCGCCGCTGGGCGCCCTGGCCCTGGCCGCGCTGGCGCTCAGCAGCAGCGAAACTGTGCGCGGCGCGGTCAACCCGGCCGATCCGTGGGCGCAGGCTCGCGGCTGGCGCATGAACAGCGCCTACCGCCGCGTGCTCTCCTTTGCCGATGAGTTCAGCGGCGACAAAGGCTACCAGGTCGGTTTGACCTATGGCGCCCACGGCTGGGACATCGACGCGAGCGGCGAGCGCCAGCCCGTGGCGCTGGTGCGCCACGAAGGCGCCGAGCTGAGCATCCGCCTGGGCGAAACCTCGCTGCACGGCAGCGTGCGCCGCGACGGCGATCTGTTCCACGTGTTCACCGGCGGCCGTCATGTCACCCTGTCGTACAATGACCCGATGGCGCATGCGGGCGAGCACGAGGCCGCGGGCGGGCGCCTGACCGCGCCGATGCCGGGTAAAGTGGTAGCGGTGCTGGCCTCGTCCGGCAAGGAAGTGAAGAAGGGCGAGCCGCTGGTCATCATGGAAGCAATGAAAATGGAGCACACGATTTCCGCGCCGAGCGACGGCCTGGTGGAAGAAGTGCTGTACCAGGTCGGCGACCAGGTGGCGGATGGCGCGCCGCTGCTGGCTTTCAAGGCGGCGGCGTAATACCAATACAAGAATAAAGAAGGGGGGAGACCATGCGCATACTCCTGTTCCGTGGAGACGGCGTGATCGAGCCATGGGTGCGCGAATTCGCCGCCCTCATGCCGCAGGCGGAGACCGTCGCATGGAAAGAAGGCGCCGCCCTGCCGCCCTGCGACTACGCGGTGGTATGGAGCCCCACGCCGGCCCTGCTGGACCAGCTCGCGCACGTGCGCGCGATCTTCCTGATGGGCGCCGGCGTCGACGCCCTGCTCAAGCTGGGCGACGCCTTGCCGCCGGTGCCGATCGTGCGCCTGGGCGACGCCGGCATGGGCGTGCAGATGGCGGAATACGTGGCCCATGCGGTGCTGCGCTATTACCGCCACTTCGACGACTACGAACAGCAGGCGCGCCACGGCGTCTGGGATCCGCTGCCGCTCACGCCCAAGGACGAGTTCGCGGTCGGGATCATGGGCCTGGGCAGGCTCGGCCTGCCGGTGGTCGAGGCGATGCGCCTGTTCGGCTTCCCGGTACGCGGCTGGAGCCGCACGCCCAAGGACATTCCCGGCGTCGAATGCTTCCACGCGGAGGAAGGGCTGGAGCCTTTCCTGCGCGGGACCAAGGTGCTGGTGTGCATGCTGCCGCTCACGCCCGAGACGGCCAACCTGCTCGACCGCCACAACCTGGGCAAGCTGCAGCCGGGCGCCTATCTCATCAACGTCTCGCGCGGCGCCATCCTGGCCGAGCCCGACCTGATGACCCTGATCCGCTCCGGCCAGATCGCCGGCGCCACGCTCGACGTGTTCCGTCACGAACCGCTGCCGGCGCCGCACCCGTTCTGGAACGAGCCGCGCATCAGCATCACCCCGCATATCTCGGCGCTCACCGTGCGCCATGACGCCGTGCGCCAGATCGCCGACAAAATCGCGAAGCTGGAGAGCGGCCAACCCGTCGACGACATCGTCGACCGCGATCTAGGATACTGAAAGAATGAATCAGCAAGCCAGCCTGCCGAAGAAGGTAAAAATTGTCGAAGTGGGGCCGCGCGACGGCCTGCAGAACGAGAAGGAAGCGCTGTCCGCCGAGGTGAAAATCGCGCTGGTGAACCGCCTGGCGCGCGCCGGCTTTCCCAACGTCGAGGCGGCTTCTTTTGTGTCGCCCAAGTGGGTGCCGCAGATGGCCACCAGTGCGGAGGTCATGGCCGGCATCGAGCGCCTGCCGGGCACGATCTACTCGGCGCTGACGCCGAACATGCAGGGTTTCGAGGCAGCACTGGCCGCGAAAGCGGATGAGGTGGTGATCTTCGGCTCGGCCTCGGAAGCCTTCTCGCAGAAGAACATCAACTGCTCGATCGCCGAGTCGATCGCACGCTTCGAGCCGGTGGCAAAAGCCGCCAAGGCCAACAACCTGCGCCTGCGCGCTTCGATCAGCACGGCCTTCGGCTGCCCCTACCAGGGCGAGGTGCCGCTCGACGCCGTGGCCGACGTGGTGCGCCGCATGCGCGACCTCGGCGTGGATGAAATCGACATCGCCGACACCATCGGCGTCGCGACCGCGCGCAAGACCCAGGCCGTGATGCTGCGCGCGGCGCAAGAATTCCCGCTGGAGCGTCTGTCCGGCCACTTCCACGACACCTATGGACAGGCGCTGGCCAACATCTACGCGGCGCTGGAAGTCGGCGTGGCCATCTTCCACTCGTCGGTGTCGGGCCTGGGCGGCTGCCCCTACGCGAAGGGCGCGACCGGCAACGTCGCCACCGAGGACGTGCTCTACCTGATGAACGGGCTGGGAATCGAGACCGGGATCGACCTCGACCAGGTGGTGGATGCGGGGCAGTTCATTTCGCAGCAGCTGGGGCGCAAGGGCGCGAGCCGCGCCGGGAATGCCATTGCAGCGAAGCGCGCAGGCTGACCTGTAGGGTGGGCGGGTCTCCCGCCCACGCGTTCAACCAGCTGCGAGATCATCCGGATGTGGAATTCATCCGATAACTATCACCGCGTGGGCAGGAAACCTGCCCACCCTACAAAAAACTGCTAAAACGAAAAAAGCCGACAGTTTTCACTGTCGGCTTTTTTCTTGAAACTGGTCGGAGTACAAGGATTCGAACCTTGGACCCCCTGGTCCCAAACCAGGTGCGCTACCGGGCTGCGCTACACTCCGAAGACGAAGATCATAACGCGTCGGCGAAACCAGGTCAAGGCTTAAGGGCAAAATAAGCAGCTCACCGTATTCTCTGGCGCATTATTCATGATTGTGCGGACAATATTGTGTATCTAGCAGTCCATGACAGCCTGCACGAGGGTAAGCGGCGGGAGCACAGGCGCTTCCTGGCCGGCGTCGGGGTGTCCGTGACTGTGCACATTCTCTTGATGCTTGCCTATCGCACGACTGGGCCAGCCCCGGTCCCCGCCGTGCCTGAACCGCCCTCTTTCATTACTGTGCGCATCGCGCCGCCGCTGCCGGCGCCGCCCCCGCCGCGCGCCGAGCCGGCAGCGCGACAGCGCAGCGCAGCGCAGGTGGCACGCAGTGCACGCAACGAACGCAAGTCGGCGCCGCAAGCCGTGATTGCGGTTCCGGTGTCACCCGACCAGGAAGACGCGCCGGCTGCCTTTACGGTGCAACAGGCGGACGAACCGGCGCCAGGCGAGACACCCCAGTTCGACATGAACGTCGCCAGGCAGACAGCGCGACAACTGGCAGGTCAAACCAAACTGGGCCGCGAAGGACATGCGAACGCGCAATTCCCCGATCCGCCCCTGGAAACGGAATCGAAGCTCGGCAAGGCCATCAGCAGGGCCAAGCGCCGCAACTGCAAGGACGGCATCCCCGGTGGATTGCTGGCGCCGCTGTTCCTGGCCATGGACAAGAAGGACCACGGCTGCAAGTGGTAAGGCCTTACGCGCCCTTCTTCGGCTTCAGGTAGCCGTGCATGTCCAGCCAGCGCGCGAAGCCGTCGAACCAGCCGGTGCTGGTGGTCGTCTTCTGGTACATGCCGAAGCCGTGGCCGCCCTGCTCGTAGAGGTGGAACTCCACCGGCCGCTTGGCGGCGCGCCAGCTGTCGACCAGGCCATAGCCGGCATTGCCGAACAGCGGATCGTCCGCGGCAAGGGCGATGAACAGCGGCGGCGCGTCAGGCGGCGCCTTCATCGTCGTGAGTGGGCCGTAGACGTTCCCGATGAAGGCGGGTTTGGCGTCCTGCCCATGCAGCGCGGTGGCCATGGTCAGCATCGCGCCGGCAGAAAAGCCGACCATGCCGATGCGCTCGGGATCCACCCGCCACTCCTTGGCGCGCGAGCGCACCAGCGCGAAAGCCGCGCGCGCATCGGCGATCTGCGGCGCCAGGGTCACGGCGGGATCCTGCTGCGACGCTCGCCGGGCCGCCTGCGTGCCCGCCGAGAACATCTGCGCCATCGAGCGCCCGAATTCCCCCATGTCCTGCGGCGTCTGGTTGAGGCGGTACTTCAGCACGAAGGCCGCCACGCCCTTGTCGGCCAGCGCCCGGGCCACGTCCCAGCCTTCGTTATTCATCGACAGCGTGCGAAAGCCCCCGCCCGGCGCGACGATCACCGCGGCGCCGGTCGCCTTTCCGGGGGCCGGCAGGAAGGGCGTCAGGGTCGCCAGCGTGACGTTGCGGGCGAACACGCTGCCGTACTGGCTGTGCCAGCTTTCCTTCACGCTCGCGCCCGGCAGCTCGCCGGTCCCCAGCACGATCGCGTCCGGCTGCGCCGGGATCGCGATCGGCGTCATCCTGTCGTCCTGCGCCAGCGCCGGCACGGCCAGGGCGCAAGCCAGGCCGGCTACCCCGGCAGCCAGGCCCATGCGGATTGTCCTCATCATGTGTTTTCTCCTCTCCAAGGGTTACTTCCAAGCACTGCAGTTTTATAATGGTTGCGCTAACATTCTGCGGCAATTCCTTGGCAAGGGACCAATAACTTTTTATCGCATGCCGATATCCGAATTGGTATCAGGGGCTGCTGCAGTAGAATGCCTTGGAAGCCGGTTGCACCGACCGGCAAGGCAAGAACAGGAATCAAGATGGCAAAGAAGGAAGAACTGGACGAAGAAACGCTGGCCTTCATCGGCTGGCTCACCGAAGTGGAGAAATTCCTGGTCGCCGGAGGCGCCACCGTCAGGCAGGCCCAGGACCATATCGAAGAACAGGTCGAATGGTTCACCGACCAGTTCTACGATGGCTTGACGCCTGAAGAAGCGGCGAAAGAAGCGCTCGCCTGAGCGCGATCATTCGCCCTTGATCTGCAGGGCGCGCTCATACAGCGCATTCTTCTTGCGCCCGGTGATCTGCGCCGCCAGGTTCGCGGCCTGCTTGACCGAGCATTCGCCCAGCAGGATCTGGAGGATGCGTTCCGCTTCCGCATCCTGCGCATCGGTTTCCAGGGTGGCCCCTTCCACCAGCACGACGAATTCGCCGCGCTCGCGGTGCTGGTCGGCCGTGACCCAGGCCCGTGCCTCGCTCAGCGGGCAGCGGTGCACTTCCTCGAACATCTTGCTCAGCTCGCGCGCGAACACCACCTGGCGGGTCGGCTCGAACACGCTCATCAAGCCTTCGACGCACTCGACGATGCGGTGCGGCGCTTCGTAGATGACGAGGGTCGATGTCTCGCGCGCCAGCGCGGCCAGCGCGCTTTCGCGCTGCTTCGATTTTGCCGGCAGGAAGCCGACGAAGTGGAAGCGGTCGTTCACCAAACCGCTGGCCGACAGGGCCGCGATCGCCGCCGACGGTCCCGGCAGCGGCACCACGTTCAGCCCGGCCGCGCGCACCGCATCGACGATCTTCGCCCCCGGGTCGGAGACGGCCGGCGTGCCCGCATCCGACACCAGGGCCACGCGCTGTCCGGCCTGCAGGCGCTCGACGATCTTGTCGGCCACCTCGCGCTCGTTGTGCATGTGCGCGGCGATGGTCTGCTTGCTCAAGCCAAAGCGCTGCAACAGCGCGCCGGTCTTGCGGGTGTCTTCACAGGCCACGACATCGGCGAGCGCCAGCAGGTGCAATGCGCGCAGCGTGATGTCGGTGACGTTGCCGATCGGTGTAGCCACGACATACAGCGTTGCGGTAGGATAGGACTGCTGGGCCGCTTCGCCCATGACGGGAAGCCGGGCGATGTCGATGGTCTGCTGTTCTGTCATAAGGGATTCCGATGTTGAAGAAGAAGAATATCAGGGCGCTGCTGGCGACGGCCGCGCTGGGCGTATTGGCCTCGTCACTGGCGGGCTGCAGCAGCACGCCAATGCCGCCGGACAGGGGTTGCGGCGTACCGGGCGGATTTTGCGCGCCCGCAGCGCCGAGTGCAAGCCCGCCACCTGCCGAACCCGGCTATACGCCCCCGCCGGCGTCCGCCCCGGTCCGCACCAATCCGGTCGAACTCGGGCCTTCCGATGGCCGTCCGCTGGCATCGAGCCTCCCCCGCACGGGCGTGCAAGGAGTACGTATTGCCCTGCTGCTGCCCATGCAATCCGACGCATTCGCGCAGCCTGCCGAAGCGCTGCGCGCCGGCTTCATGGCCGGCTACGAACGCGATCGCAGCGGCGTGACCGTCAACCTGGTTCCCACCAGCGATTCCGCGCAGGCCACGCTCGATGCCTATGCGCGTGCCAGCGAACAGAACGACATCGTGGTCGGCCCCCTCACCCGCCCTGCCGTGGCCGCGCTGGCCACCAGCGGCATTGTGAGCAAGCCGACCATTGCCCTGAATCATCCGCAGACCAATGGCCCGCTGCCGCGCCAGATGCTGGTGGTTGGCCTGTCGCTCGAAGAAGAAGCCAGCCAGGTGGCCGACTGGGCCGCCGCGGAACAGCCGGGCGGGCGCGCCCTGGTGCTGACCGGAAAGACCGCATGGCAGCAACGCCTGTCGGGCGCCTTCGCCGCGCGCTGGGCGCAGCTGGGCCTGAACAATGCCACCGTCGAACTGCCCAGCAGCGACGGCTACGTGGATCCGAACGCGCTGGCCGAGCTGCGCGCGCGCATGCAGGTCGACCCGCCACAACTGGTGTTCGCCGCCCTCGACCCGGTCCAGCTGCGCCAGGTGCGCAGCGCCATCGGCACCTCGCTGCCGACCTATGGCACCGGCTCGATCAACCCGGGCCCGGACCCGACCGTGGGCGGACCGGAACTGGCCGGGGTGCGCATCCTCGACCTGCCCTGGACCGTGCAGCCAGAGAATCCCCTGGTGGCAAGCTATCCGCGCTGGAGCGGCGAGACCGGCGGCTACGACATGAAGCGCCTGTACGCCCTCGGCATCGACGCCTACCGCATCGCCCGCGAACTGGCCGCACGTCCCGACGCCCGCTTCGAACTGGATGGCGTGACGGGCCGCCTGTCGATCGACATGGGCGCCGGCGCAGGGGGTTTCCGGCGCGTCGAAACCGGCACGGTGTACCGTGACGGCGTGTACGAAACGGTCGCTTTCGGGCGTTGAGCATGTGGCCGTTGCGCCTGTCACCAAGGCAGGCCCAGGGCCGCGACTGGGAGCGGGTCGCCCTGCTCCACCTGCGACGCCACGGCTTGCAGCCGGTCGAAGAGAATTTTCGCTGCAAGGGCGGCGAAATCGACCTGGTCATGCGCGATGGCGATACCCTGGTGTTCGTCGAGGTGCGCCAGCGTGCCGATCGCGAACACGGCGGCGCTGCCGCCAGCATCACTCCCGCCAAGATCCGCCGCCTGGTGCGCGCGGCCCAGGTGTACCTGTTGCGTTTTCCCGTCACGCCGCCTTGCCGCTTCGATGTCGTCGCCATCGATGGTGACCAGCTGGAATGGCTGCAGAATGTAATTAATTAAGCATCTTTAAATGTAAGCAATTTTTACTGTGGTTGCCCGACCCGGGTTGCCACTGCACTATAATTCTCGGCTATGAACACTCAACGCATCCTCGCTCACTTCCAGGAGAGCGCCGATCTCAAGATGAAATCGGCTGCTGCCCTGGCACAACCCATTTCGCAGGCTGTCGAACTCATGTTCGGCGCCCTGTCCAACGGCAACAAGATCCTGGCTTGCGGTAACGGCGGTTCCGCCGCCGACTGCCAGCACTTCGCTGCCGAGCTCGTCGGTCGCTTCGAACGCGAGCGCTTCCCGCTGCCCGCGATCGCGCTGACCACCGACACCTCGATCATGACGGCGGTCGGCAACGACTACAGCTTCAAGGAGATCTTCTCGAAGCAGGTGCAGGCCTTCGGCCAGGCCGGCGACGTCCTGCTGGCGATTTCGACCTCGGGCAATTCAGCCAACGTGCTGGCCGCGGTCGAGGCGGCGCTGGAGCGCGAGATGCGCATCGTCGCCTTCACCGGCAAGGACGGCGGTGCGCTGGCGAAGATGCTGACCGACGCCGACATCCATATCAACGTGCCCCACGCACGCACCGCGCGCATCCAGGAAGTCCACCTGTGCGCGATTCACTGCATCTGCGACGGCATCGACGTCGCACTGTTCGGAGGAGAAGAGGAATGACCAAACTGCGCCCGCTGGCCGGCCTGCTGTCCAAAATCGTCCTGGGTACCGCGCTGGCGGCATCGCTGTCGGGCTGCGTGGCCATGGCCGTGGGCGGCGCCGCCACGGCCGTCCTGTCGGCCAACGACCGCCGCACCCTCGGCATGCAGACCGAGGACAAGGCGATCAACGTCAAGGCCGAGCTCAAGCTGCGCGAGCTCACCGGCGAGAACGGCCACATCAACGTCACCAGCTACAACCGCAAGGTGCTGCTGACCGGCGAAGTGCGCGACGACGCGATGAAGCAGGCGGCCGAGCGCGAAGTGCGCGCGATCGACAACGTGGTCTCGGTGATCAACGAGCTGGAAATCGCTGGCCCGTCGAGCTATACCTCGCGTTCGAACGACGCCCTGATCACCACCAAGGTCAAGGCCAGCCTGGTCGACAAGAAGACCGTCTCGGCCACCGCCTTCAAGGTGACCACCGAGCGCGGCATCGTCTACCTGCAGGGCCTGGTCACCGCGCGTGAAGGCAATATCGCCGCCGACGTCGCCAAGGGCGTGCCGGGCGTGGTCAAGGTCGTCAAGATCTTCGAATACATCGCCGACGAAGACCCCCGCGCCAACCAAGCGGCGCCAAGCCAGGGTTAATGCCAACGGCAGGACTGCGGTCCTGCCGTTTTCTCATCCGCTCCCATCATGACCGCTCAGACTTCCTCCCGTTCCTGGATCAAGCCCGCCGCCGCTGCCGCCGTGGTGCTGGCCCTGGCCGGCATCGGCTACGCCTCCTTCACCAGCACCCCGCCCGCGCCGAACGTCACCTTCATCAGCATCGCCGGCGACAAGATCAGTACCGAGTCCCTGCGCGGCAAGGTGGTGATGGTGAACTTCTGGGCGACTTCCTGCGTCACCTGCGTCAAGGAGATGCCGCAGATGGTCGAGACCTATAACAAGTACAAGGCGCAGGGCCTGGAGTTCGTGGCGGTGGCGATGCAGTACGACCCGCCCAACTACGTGCTGAACTTCACCGAGACCCGCCAGCTGCCCTTCAAGGTCGCCATCGACTCGGCCGGCGACATCGCCAGGCAGTTCGGCGACGTCACGCTGACCCCGACCACTTTTGTCATCGACAAACAGGGCAGGATCATCAAGCAGTACGTGGGCGAGCCGGACTTCCCGACCCTGCACAAGCTGATCGAGAAAGAGCTGGCTTCTTAACTTTTTGGATACAGGATCATCTGGGTGCAGCGGAACAGGGCGATGGTCTTGCCGCTGTCCTTGTCGGTGACCACAGCATCCCACACCTGCGTGGTGCGTCCCAGGTGCACGGCGGTCGCCACGACGGCGATCGTGCCCTGGCGCGCGGTGCCCAGGTGGTTCGATTTCAGTTCGATGGTAGTGAAGCTGTGCGCGCCTTCCGGCAGGTGGGCGATGCAGGCGTAGCCGGCCGCGGTGTCGGCCAGCGTGACCACGCTGCCGGCATGCAGGTAGCCGTTCGGGGCCAGCAGGTGGGGCTGCACGGGCAGCTCGGCGCAGACGCGGCCTTCCGCGACTTCGGTGATCCGGATGCCGAGGTGGCCCGGCAGGAAGGACTTGCCGAAGTCGTTGAAGGAGTCAGGGGTATACTTGGGGTTCATGGCGGGTACTGTCGTTAAAAAAAGCGGCATCGTACACTGCCCGGGGTGAAGCGGGCCACTAGCGCCTGCGCTTGCCCCCGCTAGAACCGCCCCGCTGCCGTGCCGCCGTATTCTGCTGCTGCAGCATCGAATCGACCCGTTCGGATGCCTCGCGTGCCAGCTGCTGCGCCAGTTCGATGCTCGGGAAGTGTTCCGGCTCCCGGTAGCCCAGCCAGGCGTAGGCGGAATACATGCGGCAGGTATCCTCGACCTCCTGCAGGTTCATGTAATACAGCTCCTGGGTAGGCGGCTGCAGCTTGCACACCTTCTTCTTGGCCAGCGACAGCGCCCAGTGCTCCCAGGCGCTCTGCAGTACCGGCACCCGGCTCGAGATCGGCACCAGCGACAGCATGAACTTCTCGGCCACGGACAGCGGCAGCGTGTCGAGCCATTCGGCCCGCTCGTTCTGCTCCTCCGTGATGCGCGGATAGAAGAAGCCGTCCGGTACGTCGATGTTGTGCACGAAGCGCTTCAAGAGCTTCACCAGCGAGGTCTCGCCCGTCACCGAGGAGATGCGGTGCAGCTGCTCGAGCGAAGGCGCGACCGCGAAGCCGGTGGCCGCCACCGGCGGAATCTTTTCCTTCATCAGCGCGCGCATCACCTCGTGGGTGTCGTCGTCGTAGCCCGCGACAAAACCCTCCTCGTGCACGCCGTAGCGCCCTGCCCGGCCGGCGATCTGCTTGGCCAGCGCCGCCGAGATCTCTTCTTCCTCATAGCCGTTGTACTTGACGGCGGTCGTCATCACGATGCGCGCGATCGGCATGTTCAGGCCCATCGCCAGCGCGTCGGTGCCGACCACGATGTCGGCCTGTCCTTCGCGGAAGCGCTCGGCCTGGGCGCGCCGCACTTCGGGCGACAGGTTGCCGTACACGGTGGCGACCGACAGTCCCTTCTCGGTGATCATGTCGCGCCACATCAGGACGTCGCGCCGCGAGAAGGCGATGACGGCGTCGCCGCGCCGCAGGTTGCCGAGCTTGCGCACCGGCGAAGGCTCCATCGCCAGCGGCGCCATGCGCTTCAGCACGTGGACTTCGAGCGGCACTTCCAGGCGTTCGGCCAGCGCCTCGATCGCGCGCCGCGCTTCCGGGGCACCGACCAGGAACACGGTCGATGCCGGCGCGCCGCACACGGCCGCGGTCCAGGCAGCGCCGCGGTCGCGGTCGGCCAGCATCTGGATCTCGTCGATCACCGCCACTTCGACCTGCGCTTTCGTATCCAGCATCTCGACGGTGCTGGCGACGTGGGTCGCGTCTTCGGCGATGCGGCGCTCTTCGCCGGTGATCAGGCTGACCTTGATGGGCGCGCCGTGCGGACGGGCGTTCTGCAGGCGCTCGTAATTCTCCAGCGCCAGCAGGCGCAAGGGAGCCAGGTAGACCCCGCTCGCGGCCTTGGCCAGCGCCTCCATCGCGCGGTGGGTCTTGCCCGAGTTGGTCGGCCCGAGCAGGGCGATGAACTTGCGCTGCATGCGGCTTGCCACCTCGAAGGATTCCGGGTACTCGGCCAGGTTGATGCTTTCCTTGGTGCGCGCGGCGTGGCGCTCTTCCTGCTCGCGCTCGATCGCATGGGTGAGGCGCTGCGAGATGCGCTGGAACACGTATTCGGCCGGCTCCGAGGTTTCCAGCTCGTCGAGCACGTGCAGGAACAGCATCGGGTCCCAGCCGAAATCGTCGGCTTCTTCCGCGATGTCGCGCACGAAGGCCTCGGCTTCGGTCTGCAGCTCCTCGATGGCGTCGGGGGTGGCGCGTTCCTCGAGCAGGTCGCGGCGTGCCAGCATGTCCATCTTGCGCCACTTGCTCGGCTTGGCCAGCACGCCGCGCGAAGGCACCAGGCGGTAGGGCACGCGCAGGCCTTCGTAGCGCACTTCACCCGAGAAGCGCAGGAAGACGCGGCCTTCCATCTTGACCAGTTCGATGCCGCGCTCGGCGAAGTCGAGCTCGCGTTCGAGGAAGGCGTCGTCGTGTTCGGTGTCATCTAGAGGAGGGTGGGATTGATTCATGGTTGCTTGCGTGATGTCATGTTGCCATCACTATATCGCAGCGAGCGAACATGCATGGCTCCGTTCCCCTGCGCAAGCTCCCTCCTCCAGCCGCTAGCGCTTGATCGGATAGTAGGGACTTTCCGGCGGCCCGAGATAGCTCGGCTGCAACCCGCCCGCGTCGATCACCAGGCGCTGCAGCACCAGTCCCGGATCCAGGGCCCAGAACTTGACCGTGTGGCGCCCCGGCCGGTCCACGCGGTGGGTGGTGACGAACTTCGCCACACCATCGGACACGAGCTGGTTCCAGTACTGTTCGGATTCGTCGGCGTGCACATTCACTTCCTGCAGCGGACCGTCGTCGATCGACACGGCGAAGCGGAAGCCCTTCCCTGGCTGGAACTTGAGCGTCGGTCCCAGGGTCGCATGCAGCTTCAGTTCGCCGGCCTTGAACAGGTGCACGTCGTACTCCAGCCGCATGCCGTCTTCCACCCTCAGCGCCGGCGCGGCGGCCGGCATCGTGGTCATGCCCGACAGGGTATGGCCGTAGCCGGGAATCCTGAGCCACCGGCGCCCTTGCGGCGCATGCTGGCGGCTGAAGTGCTCGGCCTCGATGGCGACCACGCCGCGGCTCTCCACGTGCCCCTGCGCGGACTGCGGACTCAAGCCTTCCGGCTTGTGCACCGGGACCTTGACGATGAGCTTCGCTCCTTCCGGCCCGCTCACCGTCAGCTCGGCCTCCATGCTGCCGGCCGGGACGGCGTTCCAGTCCACGTCCACCAGGATGCGCTGTTCCTTGTCGACCCGCCCTGCCGCATGGCTGAGCCGGACCCACGGATGGCTCGCCTTGAGCGCGTAGTCGAAGGGTTCCCTGCTGCGGTTGAACAGTTCAATGTAACGCGGCTGCCTGTCGAACACGTCCAGCGCCGGCACGCTCATGTGCTGCAGTCCGTAGGCCGGCCACACCGCCTGGCTGCCCTGCACCACCACGCCCATCTGGTCGGCCGCGCGGATGCCGCCCGGTGCGCTCGGTTCCGGAAGGCGCAGCCGCGATACCGCCGGCATCACGTCGCGATAGGGCTGGGCCCAATTGGTATAGCCGAAGCGGTTCTGCGACATCATGTGGTTCCACTTGCCACGATTAGCGCCGTGGTACTGGCGGGTCAGTTCGGCGTCGCGGTCGAACAGGCGCTGCACGCGCGCGACCAGGTCGTTGGTGGTGGCGCGTCCCTGACGCGCGTACAGGGCGTTCCTGCCGCTTGACACCCACATGTCGAGCGCATTGGCGGATGCGCGCACCGGATACTCGACCAGCTGGAAGTAGGCGTCCCGCATCGTCTTCGGCAGGGCCTGGCCGACCTGGCGGGCTTCTTCGACCAGGGCCTTGTAGTCGTTCACCACCCGCTCCGCTTCGTCGTAGGCGCTCAAGCTGTAGGTGGTCGGTTCCAGCTGTTCCGGACGCCGGCGCGCGTTGTAGCGGGTGTAGCGCTCGACGATCGAGGCGATGCGACCGGCGTGCCGGGCGCCGAACTCGCGCGCGGCCCAGGCCTCCAGGTAGGCCGGCAGTTTCTCGGCGGGCCAGGCTTGCGGATTCCAGGCATAGGCGAGGAAGAACTCGGTCGGCACTTCCATCGGCTTGAGGTCGCCCACGTTGACGATCCAGAGCCGGTTCGCACCGTACTCGTTGGCCAGGTTCATCTGCTCCCAGACCTTGGCGATCTGGGTCACGTTCAGCCATTTGTAGGAGCGCGGGCCGCCCACGTAATCGAAGTGGTAGTAGACCCCGGCGCCGCCGCTGCGCTTGCGTTCGTCAAGCGTGGGCAGGCGGCGGATGTTGCCCCAGTTGTCGTCGCACCAGAGCAGCAGCATGTCGTCCGGCACCTGCATGCCCTTCTCGTAGTATTCCTGGACTTCCTTGTAGAGCGCCCACAGCTGCGGCACGGTGGCCGGATCCTTGCCCAGCTCCTGCCCGATGAGTGCGCGCTGGTCACCCACGATGCGCTCCAGCAGCGCGACGTTGGCGCTTTCCGACATCGGCTCATCGCCGTCGCCGCGCATCGCCATCGTGATCACCTTTTCGTAGTCGCGCGTGTTGCGCAGGCCCTGGGCCCAGAACGCACGCAGGTTGTCGGCGTTGCGGCTGTAGTCCCACGGACCCTTGCCCTGGCGGAGCCACTCCTGGTGGGCGCGCATCATCGGCTCGTGGTGCGAGGTGCCCATCACGATGCCCATGGTGTCGGCCAGCTCGCCATTGCCCTTGTCATCATCGTAGAAGGCCGAACCCCACATGGCGGGCCACAGGTAGTTGGCGCGCATGCGCAGCATCAGCTCGAACAGCTGCTCGTAGAACTTGCGGTTGTAGCCACCGAAGCGCTGCCTGGCCCAGTTGGTGAGCGCCGGCGCTTCGTCGTTCAGGAAGATGCCGCGGTACTGGACCACCGGCTTGTCCATCAGGCGGGTGTCCAGCGGGACGCTGAGCGCGGCGTGGCGAGAAACCGGCACGTCGGCCCACCAGTGCCAGGGCGAGACGCCGATCTGCTCGGACAGCGCGTAGATCCCATAGATGCTGCCGCGCTTGTCGCTGCCGGCGATGACCAGGGCGCGCTTCACGCCGGGCAGCGGGTCCGTCACCGCCTGGATCAGAAAACCCTCCCATTGGCCGGCGAGCGTGCGCGTATCGATCCTGCCCTGCCTGGCCAGTTCATCGATGAGGGGGTGGCGGCCTAGCGTGCCGACGATGATGACGTCGCTCCCAGCTGCGCTGGTCTGCCATTGTGGCGTCTTGCCGGTGACCCGCTGAATGTCGCGCTGCAGGTCGCGCGCCGCGCGCAGCACGCCGGGGAAGTCGTCCTTGCCGACCAGGATCGGGGCGGCGCGGCCCTTGCTCACGAGCTGGACGCCATCCTTGCCTTGCACGTCGACGAAGCGCGGGGTACCGAGCGCATGAACCTCGGCCGGCAGCGACAGGCACAGGCCGAGCGCCAGGCAGCACAGCAGCCGCTGCATGATGCGTGTTCCGATCCCGCTGCCGGGCCTCGCTGGTGCTGCCATGTCGCCTCCGATTGTTATAGCCAACAATAAATGTTAGCGCAATCATCAGAGTCTATTATTGTCCGGGCAAGGAGTCAAACGAAAGCCTGGTTAACGAAAAAGGCCGGCGCCGCATGCGCGGGCCGGCCCTTGTGACAGGTCCGCAGGTGCTTACGCTGCGACGCCCGCCTCGTGCGCCTGCTGGTCGGCGTGGTAGGACGAACGCACCATCGCGCCCACGGCGGCGTGCACGAAGCCCATCTCGTAGGCCTTCTCTTCGAACATCTTGAAGGTATCCGGGTGCACGTAGCGGCGCACCGGCAGGTGCGAGTTCGACGGCGCCAGGTACTGGCCGATGGTCAGCATGTCGATGTCGTGCTCGCGCATGTCGCGCATCACTTCCAGGATTTCCTCGTCGGTCTCGCCCAGGCCGACCATCAGGCCGGACTTGGTGACCGCGGTCGGGTACATCTTCTTGAAGTCGCGCAGCAGCACCAGCGAGTGCTCGTAGTCGGCGCCCGGGCGCGCTTCCTTGTACAGGCGCGGCACGGTTTCCAGGTTGTGGTTCATCACGTCCGGCAGGCCGTCGGCGAAGATGTTCAGGGCCTTTTCCAGGCGGCCGCGGAAGTCCGGCACCAGCACTTCGATCTTGGTATTCGGGCTCAAGGCGCGGGTCTTGGTGATGCACTCGACGAAGTGGCCGGCGCCGCCGTCACGCAGGTCGTCGCGGTCCACCGAGGTGATCACGACGTAGGACAGGCGCAGGTCGGCGATGGTCTTGGCCAGGTTGCCCGGCTCGTTCACGTCCAGCGGATCCGGACGGCCGTGGCCGACGTCGCAGAACGGGCAGCGGCGGGTGCACTTGTCGCCCATGATCATGAAGGTCGCGGTACCCTTGCCGAAGCATTCGCCGATGTTCGGGCAGCTCGCCTCTTCGCACACGGTCACCAGGTTGTTGGCGCGCAGGATGTCCTTGATCTCGTAGAAGCGCGACGAGGCGGTCGCGGCCTTCACGCGGATCCAGTCCGGCTTTTTGAGGCGCTCGGTGTCGGCGATCGGAACGATCTTGATCGGGATGCGCGAGGTCTTGCTGGCGCCCTTCTGCTTTTCGGTGGCGTCGTAGGCTTGGGCGGTGCCGGTGGTGGTGTCGGTGGTCATTTGGCTCGTGCCCTGGCGGGCTTCCATTCAGAGAGTTTGTTCGGTTTCCGGCGCGACCGCTTCGATCGTCACCAGTTGGCGCACGAGTTCCTGCGCCAGCGCCTGCTGGACATCCGCCAGCGGGGCTTCCACACCCATGGTGCGCATGTCGACCGTGGCCAGGCCCGAGTATCCGCACGGGTTGATCCACGTGAACGGGGCCAGGTCCATCGCCACGTTCAGCGACACGCCATGGTAGGTGCAGCCGTTGCCGCGCACCTTGAGGCCGAGGGCGGCGATCTTCGCGCCCTTGCGTGGCCCTTGCGCGATATAGATGCCGGGCGCCCCGGCAACGCGTTCGCCCGCGAGATTATACGCCGCCAGCACCTCGATGACCGCCTGTTCGATTTTTGCCACAAACTGGCGGGCGTACAGCTTGCCGCCCGGCTTGTTGCGGCGCAGGTCCATCAGCAGGTAGATCACGACCTGGCCGGGACCGTGGTAGGTCACCTCGCCGCCGCGGTCGGTCTGGACCACGGGGATGTCGTGGGGCGCCAGCACGTGGGCGCGGTCGGCGCCCAGGCCCAGCGTGTACACGGAGGGATGCTCGACGATCCACAGCTCGTCCTGCGTGTCGGGCGTACGCGCGTCGGTAAAGGCGCGCATCGCGGCGAAGGTCGGTTCGTAGTCGGCGCGGCCGAGCTCACGGATCAGCGGCGTGGCGGGACGGGTAGCGGACATGTGGGTATAGGGCGGGAATATGGACAGCCCTGTCATTATAAGCCAGCGCGATGCATCATGCCCGCCGGCCGTCCATCCCTTTGCCCCCTTACAGCACCATCTTGACCATGTGGTGCGAGGACAGGGCGCGGTAGACGTCGTCCAGCATCTCGCGGCTGGTGGCGCGCACGGTCACGGTCAGGCCGGTGTAGTTGCCCTTGGAAGATGGACGGCTTTGCATCTTGCCGGCATGGAAAGTCGGATCCAGTTGCGTAATCACTTCGACAATTGTCGAAGCGAAATCGACATGCGTCGCGCCCATCACCTTGATCGGGAAGTCGCTCGGATATTCGATGAGGGATTCTTTCTGGTCCATGGTATTTGTCCTGTGCAAAGCGGCATTGTAGCCAATCCCATATGGTGCTGCAGGGGCGAAAAAAAAGGCCGGCGCTGTGGCCGGCCTGAACTATTCTTTTTGGAATGGGAAGAATAGCGGGACATGGGGTCGCTCGGAGCAGCGCTGCTGCCTGCGAGCGAGTGATGCCACTGTATTCCTCCGCCGTCCATGCCGCGAGCGCCATGTGACGAACGGCAGCCTGGCGTGACGGGCGGCGCAAACGGCGGCATGGACGGCGCCGCCGCCTTCACATCAGCGTTCTCTTTCGTTGGGCCGCCCATGGTCCAGGGCTTCGGAGCGGCGTTCGAGCCTGGCGCGCGCCGGCGGCGGCGCGGGCGGGGCTGCCATCGGCGCAGGCGGCGGCGCCATCACGCGTGGCGGCGGGGGCGCAACCGCCTGTGGCGGCGGCATGCTCGGTGCGGCCGGCTGCGGCATCGCCGCCACCGGCTGCGGACGCTCGCGGCGGCCCTCGAATCGCTCGCCCCGGTCGCCACGCTCGCCACGGTCCCAGCGCTCGGCACGCTCGGGACGTTCGCGGCGCTCGTCCTCGCGTCCACGTCCCCACTGCGGACGGGCGGGTTCCTGCACCACTGCCGGCGCCGGCGGCTGCGCGGTCGTGATCGCGCCCGGCTGGAACGGCTGCTGGCCCGGCGTCGCCGCCACCGGCGGACGGGGCGCCGGATTGGTCGTCAGCACCGGCGGACGCTGGCCGCGTTCGGCGCGGTCGCGGCCCCAGCCGTCGCGGTCGACGCGGTTCGGGATGCCGTCGCCATCCCGATCGCGGTCGACACGGTTGCGGATGCCGTCGCCGTCACGGTCTGCGCGGTCGCGGATGCCGCCCGGCCGGGTGTCGACCCGGTTCGGGATGCCGTCGCCATCGCGGTCGCGGTCGATGCGGTCGGGGATGCCGTCGCGGTCGCTGTCGCGGCGGGCCGCGCGGTCGCGCCATGCCAGCGGCGCCGGCGGCGCGGTGCCCGGACCGCTTGGAATGACGCCAGGCAGGGTGGCGCGCGGCACGTCCGGCACCACGACCTGGCCGCGCTGGCCGAAGTTCGCATGCGGGACCACGGTCAGGCCGCGTTGGCGGTAGTCGGGCACGCCGTTGCGGTTGCGGTCGCGGCGGTCGCCGTCCTTGCGGTCGCGCCAGCCCCAGGAGTTCAGGCGGCGCAGGCGCTCGTCCGACAAGCGGTAGTGCGGCACGTAGTGGTCGCGCGGGCCGAGCGGGTACCAGCCGGTGGCCGGACGCGAACCGTGCTGGTGGAAGCTCGCGCTCCAGCCGCTGCCGCCGACCCAGCCGACCAGCGCCGGCGCCCAGACCGGACGGCGGCCGTAGTGTTCCTTGCGGCCCGGGGCCCAGGCCCAGCGGTTCTTCACGTGCACCCAGCGGCCGTAGTGGAAGGGCGCATAGCCCCAGGGCGCATTGTCGACCCAGGTCCAGCCCCAGGGGGCGATCCAGGTCCAGCGGCCGTCGCGGTAGGGCACCCAGCTCGAGGTGACCGACGGGATCCACAGCGGGCCGTACTCGATGTCGTCCTGCCAGATGCCGTGGCGGTCCAGCTCTTCGTAGCCGGTCATCTCGGTGGTGACGTACTGCGCCGAGCGCGCACCGTCGAGCTCCCGGTCGCGCCCCAATGCCCAGTCGTCGAAAGCGTCGCGTTGGGCCTGCAATGTGCGCACGTCGTCGTCGCGCAGCTCGGCGCTGCGGCCGGCGCGGATGGTCAGGCTGGCGCCGCCGCCATCGACCTGGGCCTCGCCGTCGAACACGCTGACCACGCTGGTATCGCGCACGCGCTCGGCGTCCACGCGCAGGCGGCCGGGTTTGAGCATGCGCACGCGGCCCTGGGGCGTGCTCAGTTCGAATTCCGGCAGCACGTCCTCGCTCAGGATGCGGATGCTGGCGCTGCCGTAGTGCAGGCGCAGGCGCAGGCTGTCGTCGTCCAGTTCGCTCACTTCGAGCGAGCTGTCGCCGTCGATGCGGATCGCGGTCGAGCCGATCCGCACTTCGGTGCGTCCGTTCGGTTCGGTGGTGATCAGGTTGCGGCTGGTGACCGGCCAGTTGACCAGGGCGGCGGTGGCGGACTCGCCCACGTCGCCGCTGATGCTGACCTTGCCCTGGGCCAGCGAAACGCGGCCGACGCGGCCCGGCGGCTCGGTCTCCAGCGTGCCCTGCGCCAGGGCGGCAGTGGATAAAGCCGTGAGCGCGAGCATCACGGCGGTACGGGCGAATCGCTTGTTCATGGGGGCTCCGCTAGGTGGACGAAGGACGGCTACCTGATTACAACGCACAAAAGCGTGCGGGGAATACGCAACTTACAGAAAGTTTCAACTGCTGAGTAACAGATACACAAGAACGGCGGCAAAGCCGCCGTTGGTCGAGCGTTTAACAAAGCCCGCAGGGCAAGGCGCATCGTCGAAGACAGTACGCTAGTACGGCAAGACGATGCAACGCAGCCATGCGGGCTTTGTTAAACGCGACCTCAGGCGCGGCGGCCGGGCTCGACCAGGAATAGCAGGGTACCCATGACGACCAGCACGGCGCCGAAGATGCGGTTCTGGAGCTTCACCGCGCGCACGTCGCGCAGGAAGCGCTGCATCATCGACGCCATGCCGGCATAGCCGTGCATGACGATCGAATCGATGGTCACCATGGTCACCCCGAGGATGGCCAGCTGCGGCAGCAGCGGCGCTTTCTGATTGATGAACTGGGGCAGCACCGCGACCATGAAAATGATGCCCTTGGGGTTGGTGGCATTGGTGAGGAAGCCGGTCATCACGCGCTTGCCGAAGCCCGGATGGGCGGGCAGGCCGGCGCTGCTCACCGCGCCGGCATCGGCGGCCGGCGCCGCCGGCGCGCGCCACTGCGCAATGCCCAGGTAGATCAGGTACAGCGCGCCGACGATCTTCACGGCGGTAAACGCCACCGAAGACGCCAGCAGCAGCGAACCCACCCCGGCGCCGGCGATCACCAGCACCAGGATCAGGCCGAGCTGCAGGCCCAGCACGGTAGCGCTGGCTTTCTTCAGGCCATACGCGAGGCCGTGCGACATCGACAGCACCGCGCCGGAACCGGGCGAAATGGCGATCAGGGAACCGGCGATGACGAAGGCGATCCAGGTAGCGAAGCTCATGCTGCTAGGGGAAAAGGAAGGAAAAGGGGGAGGAGGGTAATGCAAACGGGCCAGCGCGCGCGTCCGGATCAACCGGAGCGCGGCGCAAGGCCAGGGTACTGCTTACTTCTTCTTTGGGTTGACAGCTGCTTTCAGCGTCGCACCGGCAGCGAAGCGCGGGGTCTTCGATGCTGCGATCTTGATGACATCGCCGGTTGCCGGGTTGCGGCCCTTGCGCGCAGCGCGCTTGGTGACCGAGAAGGTGCCGAAGCCGGTGATGCCGACCGTGTCACCCTTCTTCAGGCGCTCGGTGATGATCTCGATGATCGTGTTGACGGCGGTGTTGGCAGCCGCGCCGGACATCTCGGTGCGCTTCGCGAATTCCGCGATCAGTTCGCCTTTTTTCATAAGTCCCTCCGGGGTTAAAAGAGCGGGAAGATTAGCACAAAAGAATTGCTCTATGTAATCCCGTCCGGAGGCGGAGCGACGCGCAGCCTCAGGCCAGGCTGTTTTCGACGCTCGGCGCCGCCAGGCGGTGGCGCAGGGCGGCGTTGATCAGGGTCTGGTAACCGGTGCCGCAGCGTTCCGACAGGTTGCGGAATTCGTTCAGGACTTCGTCGTCGAGGTAGATCGTGATGCGGGTCTTGCGTTTCGGCGGACGGGCACGGCGCACTGGTGCCGCGATCTGTGCTGCTTGCAGGGTCGATTCGGTATTCATGGCATCTCCTTCGGTGGCGAGGCTGCAGTACCGCAGCCAACAGCCTGCACTATACGTACGCGATTTTCCGGACGCCCGGCAAAAGCGACGAGATGCAGATTTACGCGACTGAAATGCATAAAGCCGCGCTGAACCGTGTGACCAGCTTTACGGGCTCAGGTAAGATGTGGCGAACTTGACATGATTGGAGCATGAACAATGGCTGCAGGCAGTTTGCTGGCATTACTGGACGATATCGCGACGATCCTCGACGACGTTGCGGCGATGAGCAAGGTGGCGGCGAAGAAGACCGCCGGCGTGCTCGGCGACGACCTGGCGCTCAATGCGCAGCAGGTCACCGGCGTCAATGCCGAGCGCGAATTGCCGGTGGTGTGGGCGGTGGCCAAGGGCTCGTTCAAGAACAAGGCGATCCTGGTGCCGGCGGCACTGGCGATCTCGGCCTTCGTGCCCTGGCTGATCACCCCGCTCTTGGTGATCGGTGGCGCCTTCCTGTGCTACGAAGGTTTCGAGAAGCTGGCGCACAAGTTCCTGCACAGTAAGGAAGAAGACGATCAGCGCCGTGCCGAGCTCGCCGCTGCCGTGGCCAACCCGGCGGTGGACATGTGTGCAATGGAAAAGGAGAAGATCAAGGGCGCGGTGCGCACCGACTTCATCCTGTCGGCCGAGATCATCGTGATCGCCCTCGGCACCGTGGAAAACGCGCCGTTCAGCCAGCAGGTGCTGGTGCTGACCACGATTGCGCTGGCGATGACGGCCGGCGTGTACGGCCTGGTGGCCGCCATCGTCAAGATGGACGACGCCGGCCTGTCCCTGAGCCAGAAGGCCAGCGGCCTGGCACGCGGCACCGGCAGGTTGCTGCTGGCCGCCGCGCCGAAGCTGATGAAGTTCCTGTCGATCGCCGGCACCGCGGCCATGTTCATGGTCGGCGGCGGCATCATCGCCCACGCCTGGGAGCCGCTGCACCACTTCGCCGAAGGCGCGGCGCAGGTGACGGCCGGCGTGCCGGGCGTCGGCGGCGTGCTGGCGGCGATCACCCCGACCATCGTCGATGCGCTGGCCGGGGTCGTGCTCGGCGCCCTCGTGCTGATGGTCGTGACCCTCGTGCAGCGCATGCGCGGCAAGAAAGCCGCGCACTGATCAAGCAGGGCGGGACCACAGGCAGTCCACTGGACCAGATCCCGCCCGACCTTCCTCTTCCCATGGCCGCCCCGGCCAGTCACCCTGCATACAAAACGCCAGGCCGCACTGCGGCCTGTCGCTTCCCCGCGTCAAAACGCACTCACGGTGCATGATATTTACAAAACATGCTGTGTAAATAGACAACTATTTGACAAATTGCCGCGACATCAACGCGATCGCGATCCTGGCCCCGGGCGTGGTCCGGGGTGACCCGGACCTGGGCGGCGGCAGCCTGCCGTCCTTCGCCGGCGCATCGGTTGCCGAAAACGGCTACTACATCAACGGCTTCGACGTCACCAATATCCGTAACTTCCTTTCGTACTCCAACCTGCCGTTCGAAGCCATCGGCGCGCAGCAGGTCAAGAGCGGCGGCTACGGCGCCGAGTACGGCCGTTCCCTGGGCGGCGTGATCAGCATCGTCACCAAGCGCGGCACCAACACCTGGAAGGGCGGCGCTTCGGTCTATTTCTCGCCGGAGTCGCTGCAGGCCAGCGGCCAGAACCTGCTCGATCTCGATCCCGACAACGCCAAGTACAAGGTCTTCCGCAAGTACAACAAGCAGACGGACCTGAACGCCAATGTCTATGCGGGCGGCCCGATCATCAAGGACAAGCTGTTCGTCTTCGGCGTGCTCGAAGGGCGCCGCGATACCACCGACACCTTCCTGCAGAACCGCAGCACCGAGACCAAGTCGACCCAGCCGAACGGCATGATCAAGGTCGACTTCACGCCAAACGAGACGCACCGCCTCGAGTTCACCGGCATCAGCAACAAGAGCAAGACCGACTACATCGACTATGTCCATGCCGCAGGCCAGGAATGGGACTCCAGCCACGTCGGCACGCCAGGCACCGGTACGATCGAATCCGGCGGCCACACCCTGATCGGCAAGTACACCGGCTACCTGACCGACAACTTCACGCTGTCGGCCCTGGTGGGCGCCGTCGACGACAAGCAGCCGAGGACCACCGGCTACCGCGTGGCGGCCCTGGACTGCCCGACCGTGTACGACGTCGACGTCAACAAGCTCGGCTGCTGGAACGAACCCTTCCTGCTGAGCGCCCGTGACCCGAACGCGCCCAAGTTCGACGAAGACAAGCGCCGTGCCTTCCGCATCGACGCCGACTGGACCATCGGTTCGCACTCGCTGCGCGGCGGTGTCGACTCGCAGAAATTCACTTCCAGCCAGGCTGGCGACGCCTTCTCGGGCGGTATCTACTGGCGTTACCTGCGCAGCACCACCGGCGCCGTCAACGGCGTGGCCAATGCGGTGGCGCCGGGCTCGCTCTACGTGCGCGGCCGCACGGTCACCAGTACCACGGGCGAATTCGAAGTCCAGAACGATGCCTACTACATCGAGGACAACTGGAAAGTTACGGACAACCTCCTGCTGTACGGCGGCATGCGCTGGGAATCCTTCGACAACATGAACGGCGAGGGCGTCAGCTTCGTCGAGGCCAAGAACCTGAAGGCGCCGCGCCTGGGCTTCTCGTGGGACGTCAAGGGTGACGCCACCACCAAGCTGTACGGCACCCTGGGCCGCTACTTCATCCCGGTCGCGTCCAACACCAACATCCGCGCCACCCGCGGTGAATATTCGGTCGACCGCTTCTACCGCTACACCGGCATGGACCCGGTCACCGCCGCCCCGCTTGGCCTGACCGAAGTCGGTACCCCGCTGGTCAATGGCGACGGCAAACTGCCGAATCCGGCCACCGTGGCCGACATGAACCTCAAGCCGATGTCGCAGGACGAGCTGATCCTGGGCTTCCAGCAAGCGGTGATGAAGGGGTGGAACTTCGGTGCGCGCGCCGTCTTCCGCAAGGTCAACAACGGCATGGACGATTACTGTTCTCACTCGGCATTCCAGCGATGGGCTGAAGACAATGGTCACCCGAACTTCGATTCGGGCACCATGGCGCAGTGCATGATGGTCAATGCGGGCGAGGACGTCACGCTGCAGGTCGACCTCGACAACAACGGCAAGCTGGTGCCGGTTACCTTCCCGGCTGCCTACATCGGCCTGGAAAAGTACACCCGCAAGTACGCGGCGCTGGAGTTCTCGCTGGACCGTCCGTTCGACGGCAAGTGGAGCCTGAACGCTTCGTACACCCTGTCGAAATCGAAAGGTTCGGCGGAAGGCTATGTGAACTCGGTCATCAACCAGGAAGACGCAGGCGTGTCGCAGGACTTCGACTTCCCGTCGCTGACCCATGGTTCGGAAGGCTACCTGTCAAATGACCGCCGCCACGTGCTGAAAGCCTACGGCAACTACATGCTCAACGAGCGGATGCGCCTGGGCTTCAACGCCACCGTCGCTTCCGGCCGTCCGATCAGCTGCATCGGCTACGTGCCCTACGACGCGTTCGACTACGACGACGCCTCCGGCTATAACGTCGCGTCCTCGTACTATTGCCTGAATGCGCAGGGCAAGAGCGAGCTGCACAACCGCGGTACCTTCGGCCGCACGCCCTGGAGCTCGTCGCTGGACATGTCCTTCGCCTACCTGCCGAAATTCGGTACGCACAAGCTGACCCTGCAGGTCGATGTGTTCAACGTCTTCAACTCGCAGAAAGTGACCGAGGTCGACGAGCAACGCGACTACAGCCGTGCCACTACCAGCGACGTGGAGGGCCGCCTGAACCTGAACTGGCGCCGTCCGACCTCGTACCAGACGCCGCGTGGCGTGCGCTTCACGGCACGTTACGAATTCTGATGCTTTCCAATCAGTGATTCGAGGCCGCCTTCGGGCGGCCTTTTTTATTTCCGCGTCAGGCCGATATCGGCCCACTGCCAAGGCGCAGCGACGCGCGTGCATCGCGCACGCCCCAGGCAAACGCGCCCAGGGCCATCGCGCGCCGTGACCAGCAGTTCACCGGCGAACAGCGCCGCGATCCACCAGACGAAGGCCCCGTGCCACTCGCACCAAGCGAGCGAGGCGAACAGCGCCGCGAACAGGAATTCGTGGTTGATCACCACGTCGAGGAAGCCGACGACCCGTGCACTATTAACGCATAGACATAGGGCGGCACGTTTTCTCTGCCTGCTCTAGACTACTTGCGACGCATTAGCGCGGCGCCCGCCGCCAGGCCCAGCGCAAAGCCGGCATACACGACGGCCAGCGAAGGCTTGGACAGGTGCTTCTCGTAGCCGGGACGGAAGCGCCTGGGCGTCAGCTTGTAGTCGGCGAAGCAGGCGAAGGCCGAGGTGGCCGCCGCCGCGGTCAGCATGCCGACCGGCGTATCGCGGTCGAGATACTTGCCGGCAAAGCGCTCGAACAGGATCGACCAGAAGGTGGCGCTGGCATGGTGGATCAGGTAGCCCGGCACGGTGTAGCGCATGGACGGGCCGCTGTGGCGCGCCGCCTTGTCGCCGTAGAGCCAGTGGCTGACCGCATTGGTGGGCGCGTAGGCGCTGCCGACTTCCTTCTTGCCGAGGGCCGCCAGCGCCACCGTCGACAGGATGCTGGAGGTGGCGCCGCCGACGAGGCCGCGCTGTAGTGCCGAGTTCCAGGCTTGCGTTTGCATAGGGTCCTCTTGATCGGGTTACACTTGAATTGCGTGAAAGGAAGCATGGATGCGGATCTTGCTGACGGGAGCCAGCGGTTTCATCGGACAACACCTGCTGCAGGCATTGCTGGCCGAAGGCCACCACGTCGTCTGCGCGGTGCGCCGGCCCAGGAGCAGTACAGAACCGCGCCTCGCCTACATCCATGCGGACTTCACCCAAGATACCGATAAATCCGCCTGGCTGGCGCGCCTTTCCGGCATCGATGTGGTGATCAACACGGTCGGCATCTTCCGCGAAAGCGGCAGCCAGACCTTCGAGCGTCTGCACACCGAAGCGCCGCGCGCCCTGTTCGCCGCCTGCGCCGAATCGCACGAGGTGCAGATGGTGATCCAGCTCTCGGCCCTGGGCGCCGACCGTGACGCGGACACCCGCTACCACCTGTCCAAGAAGGCGGCGGACGACTACCTGGCCTCGCTTCCCGTACGCGCCTACATCGTGCATCCCTCGCTGGTATACGGCAGCGAGGGGACCAGCGCCAGGGTGTTCCGCACCCTGGCCAGCATGCCGCTCACGCTGCGCTTCGGCAGCGCGCCCCAGCTGGTGCAGCCGATCCACATCGACGACCTGGTGGCGGCCGTCATCGGCCTGCTCAAGCACCGCCTGCCGCTGCCGCCCGCTAACGGCACGGCCCTGCGCGTGCCCCTGGTCGGCCCCCAGGCGATGCCCTTCACCGACTATCTGCAGGCGCTGCGCACAAGCATGGGGATGGGGCGCCAGCCGGTACTGCCGCTGCTCGGCGCGCTGGCGCGCCTGATGGCGAAGTTCGGCCGCGTGCTGCCGGGCGGGCTGCTCGACGAGGAGGCGCTGCGCATGCTGGACCGCGGCAATGCCGGCGACGTGTCGATGACGACCCAGCTGCTCGGCCATCCGCCGCGCCCGGTACAGGACTTCATCCGTAATCCCGGCGCCGAGCGCACCCAGGCCAAGCTGGGCTGGCTGCTGCCGGTCCTGCGCCTGTCGATCGTGGCGGTGTGGATCATCACCGCGATCGTCTCCTACGGCCTGTACCCGGTCGAGGCCAGCTACGACCTGCTGGCCCGCACCGGCATTCCGCCAGACCTGCAGCCCCTGATGCTGTACGGCGCCGCCACCTTCGACCTGGCGCTGGGCTTGGGCATCCTGTTGCTGGCGCGGCGGCGCTGGCTGTGGCTGGCGCAGCTCGGCCTGATCGGCTTCTACACCGTCGTCATCGCCGTCAAGCTGCCGGAATTCCTGCTGCATCCCTACGGCCCGCTCACCAAGAACCTGCCCATGCTGGCAGCCATCTGGCTGCTCTACGAACTGGAGGAAAGATAAATGGACTACGTCGTCGTCAAGTGGCTGCACATCCTGTCGTCCACCTTCCTGTTCGGCACCGGCATCGGCTCGGCCTGGTACATGCTGTTCGCGAACGTCAGCCGCGACGTACGCGCGATCGCCGTGGTAGCGAAGTACGTGGTGGTGGCCGACTGGCTGTTCACGGCGACCACCGCGATCGCGCAGCCGCTCACCGGCTTCTACCTGATCCACCTGGCGGGCTATCCGCTGCACAGCAAGTGGATCATGTGGTCGATCACGCTGTACGTGCTGGCCGGCGCCTGCTGGCTGCCGGTGGTGTGGCTGCAGATCCGCATGCGCGACATCGCCCAGGAGGCGGCGCGCACGGGCACCGAACTCACGCCGCAGTACTGGCGCTACTTCCGCATCTGGGTCACGCTCGGCGTGCCGGCCTTCATCGCCTTCGTGGTGATTTTCTGGCTGATGGTAGCCAAGCCGATGTGACCTCTTTCATCCTCAGGAGACCCCCATGAAGGCATACCAGATTCTTCCCGGCGCGAATATCGAGGCGCTGCAGTGCATCGACTACCCCGACCGCAACCTCGGCCACGGCGAAGTGCGCATCCGCGTGCACGCGGTATCGCTGAACTACCGCGACCTGATGGTCGCCAGCGGCAACTACCTCGTCACCGTGGACGATCCGATCATCCCCTGCTCGGACGGCGCCGGCGAAGTGCTGGAGGTCGGGCCGGGCGTCACGCGCGTGCAGGTCGGCGACCGCGTGGCGGGCTCCTTCTTCCCCTACTGGCAGGACGGCATGACCTCGGCCGACAAGATTCGCCACGCCCTGGGCGGCGACATCGACGGCATGCTGGCCGAGGAAGTGGTGCTGCACGAGGATGCGCTGGCGAAGATCCCGGCCTCGCTGAGCTTCGTCGAGGCTTCCACCATGCCCTGCGCCGGCGTCACTGCGTGGAATGCGATCTTCGTGTCCAGCAACGGGCTCAAGCCGGGCGACACCGTGCTGCTGCTCGGGACCGGCGGCGTCTCGGTGCTGGGCATGCAGCTCGCCAAGGCCGCCGGCCTGCGCACCATCATCACCTCGTCGAGCGACGAGAAGCTGCAGCGCGCCCGCCATCTCGGGGCGCACCACACGATCAACTACCAGGAAATCCCCGAATGGCACGAGGAAGTGCTGGCCATGACGCAGGGCAGGGGCGCGAACGTGGTGCTGGAAGTCGGCGGCAAGGGCACGGTCAACCGCTCGGTGTCGGCGGCGGCGATGGGCGGGACGGTGGCGATCATCGGCGGCGTCAGCGGCTTCGGCGGCGAGGTGAACCCGGCTTCGCTGCTGGCCACCGCCAAGCGCATGGTCGGCATCTTCGTGGGCAGCCGCACGATGCTGGAAGACGTGATGCGCTTCGCCGACGTCACCGGCCTGAAGCCGGTGATCGACCGCGTGTTCCCGTTCGCGCGGGCCCAGGAGGCCTACCGCTACATGGAGTCAGGCTCGCACTTCGGGAAGGTGGTCATCGACGTCACCAGCCAGGATCACTGAGCTAGCGCTTCTGCGGCACCAGTTCGATCTCGTACAGCCTGGGCCACAGCTTGCCGGTGACGAACAGGCGCTTGCCCTTGCTGTCCCAGGCGATGCCGTTCAGGACCGCGTCCGGGTCGAGGGTGCCGCGCTGCGCCGGGGGCAGCAGGCCTTCGAGGTTGATCACGCCTTTCACCTTGCCGCTGTCCGGATCGATACGCAGGATCAGGTCGGTGCCCCAGACGTTCGAGAACAGCTCGCCCTCGACCATCTCGAGCTCGTTCAGCTGGGCGATCGGCTGGCCCTGGTGCGTCACCTGGACGCGGCGCACTTCCTTCATGGTCTTCGGTTCCAGGACCCGGATGAAGGAGCTGCCGTCGCTCATGTACACCGCTTTCGCGTCGCTGGCCAGGCCCCAGCCTTCGCCGACATACTTGAAGGTCTGCTTCAGCTTGAAGGTCTTCATGTCGAACACGTAGCCGACCTGCGAGGTCCAGGTGAGGGCGAGGATGCTGTTTCCGACCGGGGTCGAGCCTTCGCCGAAGACTTCCGCCGGCATGTCGGCCTTTTGCAGCACCTTGCCGCTCTTGAGGTCCACCTTGCGCAGCGAGGAGCTGCCGTTGCGGCCCGTCGTCTCGTACAGGTGGCCGTCGCGGAAGAACAGGCCCTGGGTGAAGGCCTTCGGGTCGTGCGGATAGGTGTTCTTGACGACGAAGCCGTAGACCGGGACGACTGCCTGGGCCGGGACGGCAATGGCGGCGGCGATGGCGAAGGTGGCGAGTGGTTTCAGCATGATGCTGAGAACTGTAGCACAAGCGGTTTTCGTATCTATGGACTCCACCCGATTTGCAAGAGAAAGATTGAATTTCTGCCT
>JAEAMF010000670.1_pt1 | contig 36425 bp, 31 predicted proteins | sample 8958721 | NCBI WGS metagenome assembly JAEAMF01 (sample SAMN16933255, study PRJNA681124) | bioreactor sludge metagenome | isolation source: anaerobic bioreactor treating anionic surfactant - SDBS | place: India: Bengaluru | collected 2019-02-28 | reverse complement strand
GATTTATTTCTCCTGGTAAACTAATGAGGTGCCTTTTATATGATTATCAATCTCCTTCAATAAAAGCAGCATATTACACAGCATGAGATTGCTTCGCTGCGCTCGCAATGACGGTGTATGTCCTGACCAATTATGTAATGAACTTCTGAAAAACGACACTTACTGGTGCGCCGGTTGCCGGAACGATGAGTCAGGTCTCTACATTCAAGCTTCCATTCCAAAGCAGTATCCCGCATTTGTTGAATGTTGAGACCTGACTCAGTTTTCATCTCTTCTTCGTGCTCTTCTTGCTTTTCCTTCGTGTGCTTCGTGGTTCAACAACGTCACCTAGCCGCACTGGTAAATGATGCCGGTGCCGCCGGCGGGAATGCGGACGCGCAGCGCGTCGGCGCCGCATACCACCTCGCAGTTCCCGCACTCCAGGCACTGTTCCCGGTGTGCGACGGCCGCCTTGCCCTCGCGCACCTCAAACACCTCGCCCCCGCAGATGATCACGCAACTGCCGCATCCCGTGCATTTTTCCTCATCGATTTCAATAATGGTGACAGGTGTGGGAATCCATTCGCTCATGTCTTTTCTCCCCGGGTTGTTTGAAAAAGTGGTTTTTCGCAGGCTGTTCAAAAATATCCAGATGCAAGGCGCGCGACATCCTGAGGAATGAGGCGTACATATGAGTACGCTGCAATGACGAAGGATGAGCGCAACACAGCAGATGGGTGTTTTTCAACCGCCTGCTAAAACGGGTGATCAAACACCCGCCTTTGGTTAAATGACTCCTGGTTTTTCTGCACCCACTTCATAATTCGCGGGAACATGGCCGGATCCTGCAGTATGGGGCCGTACAATGAAAGCAGGTGATTTATCTTGACCGCGATAAGCCACGCCCCCATCTCCACGTAGCCGAATTCGCCGACCTTCTCGGGGCTCGGCGTGCCCATGACATGCGGCACCGCGGCAAGGCGCATGTTCTCCACCATCTCCTCCATGCTGCAGTTATACTTTTCAACATAGCCGGCGCCCGTGCTCCAGTGAACGATGCGGGTAGGGCTCACTTCGGAAAGCTCCTTGGTGGGCCGGTCCTTCACCGACGTGCCCTGGTCGCGATCCACACCCCAGGGGAAGCGCGCCGCGGCAAATCCTGCCAGGGCCTCCTCCGAGAGATCATTCCGTTCCAGCAGGGGAATGACATACTGGGCGGCGCGTTCTCCCGCCCCGCAGATCCCGCCCACCGCGCCGGCATCGCCGCAGATGATAAGCCCCTTCTTATACGGCTTCTTGAGCGGCGGGCCCGGCAAAAAGGTGGACTGGCGCTGCAGCGGCCGGTCGGGGAATCCCTCGCAGGGACGCAGCATCCGGCGCACCTCCATGATGCCGTACAGCCGCCGCATATAGACGCTGCGGGAATTCTTCCCGGCGCTGACCATGGAGCTCAAGGGCGTCCAGCTGGTGGGCGCGTTCACCGTTGCAATGCCCCCGGGCCGCAGCGATATGGTACAGGCGCCCCAGGGCTTCGGCGGAGTGAGGGTGGGTCCGAAAAACATGTGCCGCGCGTGTTCCACGTAGTCAAACATTTCCTCTTCGGAGCGGAATTTCCAGGCTTCGCCATACTGGTAGCAGCACACATTGGGGTCCCACTTATCGAGCAGGCCTGCCTTCTTGGCCACCGAGGACAACCTGCCGTCAGCCGCAAAGGTGAGGCGCGCCCTGATGGTTTCGCCGCCCTCGGTAAGCACCCCTCCGATGCCGTCGCCCTCGCGGATGAGATCAACCACCGTGGTGCCGGTCTTGAGTTCAGCTCCGGCCTTCACCGCTTCGTTGGCCAGAACCCGCACGAAATCCTGGTTGTTGACCCCGTAGCTCTGTTCCTTGCCGGTTGTGCCGGGGGCACACGCGCAGGATTTGAAGACGACCTTATTCTCGCCGTTTACATAATAATAGGAATGAGCGGATCCCAGGTCCCCGGGATGGAGGTGAGGTATCTGCTTCAGCACCCTGAGCATAAGTTCAACCAGCTCTGTGCGCGAATGGAAAATGACCCCGGGGGCATATTCAGTCGCCCCGTGGCATTTGTCTCCCGGCGTTTTTCCCGACTCGATCAGCAGGGTTTTGAATCCCCGTTTGGCCAGAAAGTACGCAGCCGTAGCTCCATTGGAACCCGCACCGATAATCACAACGTCGTAGATCATGGCTTTCTCCCCTGTGGTTCAGTTGGGCTATGCAAGTGGGATGATCTGAGCTGTCAAGAGAATGATCTGCGATGGGCGATGGGAAAGACTGATCTGCGATGGGTGATATGCGATATGTGATACAAACGCAAACGCCTTCCCTCTCATATCCCATGCCGCAGACCGCACATTCCACATCCCACATCCTATATCGCAGATCATAGATCGCAGATCTCACATCCCGCATCTTTTTTGTTTGATACTTACCACTTAAAAATATATAGTCAAGCAGGAAGAGCGGCATGAGATATGTGATATATGCTATGAGATCTGTGATACAAACACAAACGTCTCCCTCTCATATCGCAGATCGCAGATCTCATATCGCACATCCCACATCGCAGATCCCACATCTCCTCAAGGAGGTCCTCTATGAAAGGCGGCATTGTAGGAAGGCTGCTCTGGGTTGATCTTGCCAAAGGCACAACCGAATCCATGGCGCCGGATCAGGACCTCCACCGGCAATTCATCGGAGGATACGGTTTGGGTGCGCGTCTCATCTATGAAAGACAGAAGCCGAAACTCCCTCCCCTTGATCCGGCAAACATCCTGGGTTTTGCCACCGGCCCCCTGACCGGGACGCCCGCCATCAGTTCATCCCGCTACACGGTCATGGGCAAATCACCCCTCACCGGCACCTGGGGAGATGCCAACTCCGGGGGCTTCTTTGGACCGGCGCTGAAAAAGGCGGGATATGACGGCGTCTTTTTTGAAGGGGCGGCCGGTTCATGGGTGTACCTCTTCATCAACGACGGCAGGGCCGAGCTGCGCGATGCCGGTCCCTATGTTGGGTTGGATAGCAGCCACCTGGAAGACCGCATGAAAGAAGAACTGGGACCGGACATCCGCATTGCCGGCATCGGCCCGGCGGGGGAAAAATGCTCGCTGCTTTCCTGCATCATCAACGACAAGTGGCGCGCCGCCGCTCGCTCCGGCCTGGGAGCGCTCATGGGCTCGAAGCGGCTGAAGGCGGTGGTGGTCAAAGGCACGGGCGCCATACCGGTCGCGCAGTCAGAGAAGGCCCGAAACCTGCGGCAGAAACTGATTGCCGGGGGGAAGAGCAGCCCCACCTTTCAGCTCTTCTCCGGCCTGGGCACCTGCGGCGTTACCGCCATGTTTGCCGCCAGCGGTGAATCACCGGTTAAAAACTGGGGCGGGACGGGAGCGGATTTTCCCAACGCGGCGGCCGTCAGCGACGGGAGCGTGATTGCCCATCAAAAAAAGAAATATGCCTGCTTCGGGTGTCCCATCGCCTGCGGCGGGGAAGTCACCGTTGAATCATCGCCCTATGCCTGTGAAACCCACAAACCGGAATACGAGACCCTCTGCGCTTTCGGCGCCCTCTGCTTAAATGATAATCTTGAGTCGATTATTAAAATAAATGACATCTGCAACCGCGCCGGTCTTGACACCATTTCCACCGGGGCCTCGGTCGCCTTTGCCATCGAATGCTACGAAAACGGCATCGTGGGCAAAGATGACACCGGCGGCATCGAGCTGTCCTGGGGCAACCATGAGGCCATCGTGGCGATCGCTGAAAAGATGGCGCGACGTGAGGGATTCGGGGCGCTGCTGGCCGATGGCGTGCGCGTCGCGTCGCAAAAAATCGGAAAAGGTTCGGAGCAGTTTGCCATGCATGTGGGAGGGCAGGAGCTTCCCATGCACGATCCGCGCAACACCCCGGGATACGCCACCGCCTACGCCGCCGATGCCACCCCCGCCAGGCACATGCAGGGAGGCTCGGCCTTCCCCGAAAGCGGCTTCATGATTCCCGGCGTCCCCTTCGGCCAGGTGGAAAAACACCGCTACACCGGCAAGGCGGGCATGCACCGCTTCATGAGCAATCTCACCCACGTGGTGAATGCCTCGGGCGTCTGCTATTTCGCGCTCATGGTCTACGGGGTGCCGATGATCCAGCAATTCATGGAGTGCGTGACCGGCGAGAGCCGCACCCTGGAAGAGCTGCTTACCGCCGGCGAGCGGATTGCCAATATGCGGCTGGCCTTTAACATGCGGGAGGGTATCTCATTTGCGGACTGGAAGATTCCGGGACGAATGGTCGGCGATCCTCCCCTGGCGGCGGGACCGCTGCAGGGGATAACCGTCGACGCGCAAACCATGGTCTCCGAATATTGCGAAACAATGGGCTGGGATCCCCGCAGCGGCAGGCCTTCGCGGGAAAAGCTGCAGGAGCTGGGCCTGGATGCTGTGGTCAAGGGTTAGGCAATTTTTAAAGTCTAACCGAATATATTTGAAATTTGGGTAGGAGCGCCTTCAGGCGCGATGCATTCGCGGCGTAAAGCCGCTCCTACCGGTTATACTATTCGCAAGATGGGATTCTCAGATTTGAACCGGAAAGGAGCCCCCCATGCAGAGCATTCCCTACTTTGAACGCATCATCGAAACCTTGCAACCGCTCAACCCGCGCCCCATGCGCACCTACCGCGGAGACGACATCACCGGGTTCGCCGAGATTGAGACCGAGATGATGCATCATTCCATGCGCTGCTTCGAGGCGGACAAGCTCGAGAAGATCGTGACCATCAAGGCGGACATCATGGGCGGCAAAATCATCGTCTACGGCACCACCATCGTTCCCGCCGACGAATACCCCTTCCCCCTGTTCACCTCGGAGATCGTCCAGGCGGTGAATCACTTGAGCCTGCGGGCGGACCTCATCCCCCTTGCCGACTGCGGGCGGGACATGGATTACCTCAACACCTACATGGCGCCCATGGAGGAACTCTGGGAAAAGTACAAGGACATCGAAGGCATGGGGACCGAGCGCTACCTCTGGCAGCGGGTCATGCTCTCCCCCTTTTATGCCTACGGAAAAATCAAGTATGATGTGGAAAACATCGAGGCGCGGGCGCTCGACATCACCGTCGACTACCTGAAACTGTTCATCAGGTTTTGTGCGGAGGCGAAAAAGGCGGATTCCGGGTATATGCAGGCCTTGAACGGCAGAAAGCGCGACATGCTCAGGATCATGATGGAGAACGATCCCGGCGAAGGGCCGCTGCGAAAGGCGCTCGGCGAGGAGAAGGCCCGGAAAATTCTGGGGCTGCTCTTCTCGTGAGTGCATGAACCTGCGTTCCGGTCAGCCCGCGCCGCCCGGCGCCACCAGTTCGGTGATTGCCGGAGCGTCCAATTCTTCAAGGACGCCGCGCTTCTCAAGGTCGGCTATCACATCCTCAAGGCCCAGCTCGCGCAGCCGGCTGCGGGTGGGCATTCCCTCCTGCGAGCATCCCCGGTAAAAATAATATTCATCGAGCATGCCGGGATGGTCAATGGGGTCCGCCTCGCCGCGGGTGCTTCCCTTTCTCCGGTCGTCCTTCCGGCTGACGCCCAGCAGCGTGTTGTAACAGCGCTCCAGCTGGTATGCCCGCTCGGCAGAGGCGAAAAGGGTTGCGGCATTCATCCCGGTCACCGCCCCGAATATCTCTCCCAATTCTTCGAAGAGAATCATGGGATCGCCATAAATGGTGGTTCCGGCGAGCGGGATGAAGCAGAGCCCCAGCGAGTCCATGGCCATCTTGTAATTTTCATGCCACCACACCGCGCGGCCCTTCGCAACCGGGCTTTTGCTGTCGGCCATTTCATCAGGTATGCCCGCGCCGAAAATCCGCTCCAGCATGTCGCGCGCGCCGGTGAGCGCAGAGAAGGGATGGCCCTTCATGTGGTCCGCTCCCCGCACCGCCACCGACGTGGCAAGACTCATGGCCATCACCGCGTGGCGGCTGTAGGGAAAGGTCATGCCCTTGGTATGAAATCCGTAGGGTTCCGATTCCGGTCCCCACTGCCTGATCATGTCCGGAATGCTGTCGGCCAGCACCTGGCCGAAACCTTCGCGGCGGGCAATATTATTGATGAGATCGCACGCCTGATGCACATCACCCCACCGCAGCTCCAGCCCCCCGGTATCCTCGCGTCCGATAATCCCTCTTTGAAAACATTCCATGGCCATGGAGAGGTTCCAGCCGAGCTGGGTGCAGTCCAGCCCCAGCTTATTGGTAAGATCAGCCACATGCAGCAGGGAGGGATAGTCGAAGATGCCCAGCTGCGGACCCAGGCTTACGTAGTGGCCGAATTCGATCTTGTCTCCCTCATCGCCCGCAAACTCGCCGTCAGGCACCTTCCATTTCTGCGAGCAGCCGACGGGGCATCGGTAGCAGGCTGCCTTGCCGCTTTTGTAGATGCCGTAAAATTTATCCAGGTCGTACGCGTCAAGCTCCTCGGGGCTGATCTTCGCCTGGTCATTGCGGGTGGCGGCCTCGAGGCCGATCTGGGCAATGAGCATCAGGGTCCCGTATTCCTTCTGGGCCATGGTTGACGGTCCCTTGCCCCATATTTCCTGATACCGTTTGACCAGGGCATCGAGCTTGCGGGTGTGGGCAACCGGAACGGTTCCGTCACCCGTCACTATGATGGCCTTGAGGTTCTTCGAGCCCATGACACACCCCATGCCGGCCCGGCCGTTGGCGCTCACCCGCTTCCTTCCCGATAAAATATTGGCATACCTGACCAGGTGTTCGCCTGCGGGCCCGATGCGCGCCGTCTCGCAATCACCATACTGCTCACGGATCCGATCATCGGTGCTATACGTGTCAAGCCCCCACCATGCTGATGCATCCACAATCCGGGCGGCCCCATCCTGCTCAATCAGCAGCGCGGAGGGACGCTCCACCCTCCCGCGCACCACAATGTGATCATATCCCGCCTTCTTCATCCGGACGGCGAAATAGCCCCCCGCGTTGGAATCGCCGAACAGCCTGGTGAGGGGGCTCTTTGCGGTCACGGTAAACCGGGTGGCGCAGGGAAAAGGGGTGCCCACCACCGGGCCGCACCCAAAGATCAGCGGATTTTCAGGACCGAGGGGATCCAGGTCCGGATTGCCTCGCACCAGATCGTACAACAGCCGTGCATTTATTCCGGCGCCTCCGGTGTAGTCGCTTTCCAGCTCCGGCGGAAGATCCTCCACCCACAGCTTCGAGCGGGTCAGATCAACCTGCAGAATATTACCCCGCCACCCGTACTGTTTATAAGGTTGTACCTTCCCCATCGCTGTTCTCCGTGGTTATCATGGTTAAAAAAACGCCTGGGGCGGGAGAATGGCGCCGAGCAGTGCATCGGGGGGAATGCCCTTTTCCAAGCCGTACCTGGTTCCCGAATCCTCCAGCAATACCCATTCCACCCAGGTTCCGTGAATCTCCCGCATGCGCTGCTGCTCGTCAGCGGTGAAGTTGCGCTTCCCGCCTTTTTCCGCCAGGATTCCATAGAGCCTGAAAAAATTCTTCGCCATATCTTTTACAAAGAGGAAGTCCTTCGCCTCGAGATGAAATGCGTATATCCCGGCGTGGCTTCCCACCTTTGCGTTGCGGAATTTTGAGACAAAAAAATCAGCCCGCGTTTTCCGGAGCGTTTCATACTCCTGACCGTGTTCGCCGCACAGCTCCTGCATGCCGCGGGCAAAAAAGGCCGCATCCTCTTCGACCGGAAAGTAAGGAAAGATGTCCGTCCCTCCGGCAAACACGATGGAGTCGGTTATGTTCGCTCGCAGCTCCATGTAGCCGCGGGGTATGTGGGGATTGACCGGGTAGCAATTGATCTCCAGCACGAACGCCTCAGCCGTGCTGCCTTTCTGCCCGAGCTTCTCAGCGAGCACCGGCGGCGTTTCTATGGTAAGGTCGCAGAAGATCGAGGCCGCCTTTTCAAACACCGCCCCCGATGAGCGCACCACATCCAGCCTGCCCATGGGCGTATCCCAGGACTTTTTATGAACCCGGCCGGCCGGATTGTATCGCGTGCAAAACTGCTCAAACTGGCTGTTCACATCGGCCAGGAAGGTTACCACGTCGTTTCGGCTGATGGTCATGCGGAGTTCTCCTATAGTTGCGTTGACAGGTTTCAGTTGGCAGTTGACAGGTTTAAAGATTAAATCAGAAATTCGAAGCGCGAAATCCGAAACAAACTCAAAACACAAAATTCAAATGCTCCAAACGGAAAAAACAAAGCGAATGATTTTTTTCGCGGCCGAAGGCAGCTCCTGCCATTTTCCATTCCGAAATCCGAAATCCGCAATCCGAAATCCCTATGCTTCCCACAGCTCATTCCCGATGCCCTTGTTGTAATGGAAGTAGATCATCCGCTTGGGCGTCACGCGGATCACCTTCATCACCCCGGGGGGAAGCTGCGGCGGCTTGCCGGTAAGCTGCGCCATATCATCCAGGAACGGCTGAAAGAGTTTCAACCCCTTTGCAAACTCCGGCGCATCATCGGTAAAGATGTCCGCCGTTCCCCACATGTTCACTCCACGCACCGAGCGCATGGTGTGGGTCGAGGTGCCGATGCCCACTGCAACCTGATTATTTTCACGTATGTTTTTAAACTTGGCGCCGCCCTCGCTCATTATATAAAGGGTGAGGCCGTCGTGCATATAATCGACCATGGAGACACGCGGCACCCCGTCCCTGCCGCAGGTGGCCAGGGCGCAGGGATGCTTTTTTCCCAGATAGTCGATAATCTCCTCCTCCAGTTCCTTTTTCGCGGGATGTTTCCGTTCCAGGCCGAGCACGTTGATCATTCGTTCTACTATCCGGTCCCTCTGCTCCTCGCTGATTTCATGTATCGCCATGTGACACCTCCGTATAAGCTGTTTATCAAGCATTACATAGCACGAGAGTTTTATTTTTACAAATGAAGAAAATGATAGTAAAATTAATACCAAAAAGCCACATCGCCAAAACATATCAATCGAGCAGGGTGAATTGAAACAGTAACTGCACATTCAAGCAGAAGGGCGGAAGATGAGTGAATTAGCCGGAAATATGGCGTTACATGTTCTGGTTGTCGATGATGAAGTAAATATACGCAAAACGCTGTCGTTCTGCCTTGAAGCAGAAGGGCACCGGGTTATTTCCGTCAGTAATTTTCAGGATGCCGTTGCCGAAGCATCCCGCAGAAGTTTTGATGCGGCTTTTGTTGATCTGCGCCTGGGTACGGCCAACGGACTTGATTTGATTACTCGGTTAAAGGCGATAACGCCGTGGCTCAAGATAATCATCATAACCGCCTATGCCTCCATTGATACGGCGGTCGAGGCCATGCGCCGGGGAGCGGCTGATTACATACCCAAGCCGTTCACCCCTTCCCAGGTAAAACTTGCGGTGCAGAAAGTGGTTGAAGTACGCACGCTGGAACAAAAGGTAGCTGCTCTCAAGGAAGACCTGGGACGAGCGAATCCCGAAATCGATTTCTCGACCAAGAGCACTGCCATGCAGCGTGCGCTGGGCATGGCGAAGCAGGTTGCCGCCGCCGATGCCACCATCCTGCTCAGAGGGGAAAACGGTACCGGTAAAACCGTCTTGGCCCGCATGCTACATCTCTGGAGCAACCGCTCTCCCAAACCCTTCAGCAATATTTCCTGTCCTTCCATTCCGGCGGAGCTGCTGGAAAGCGAATTGTTCGGCCACCTCAGAGGAGCGTTTACCGGTGCCGATCATGACAGTCCCGGCCGCATTGCCGCATGCGAAGGCGGCACGCTGCTGCTGGATGAAATAGGGGACCTCCCTTTACGTATTCAGCCGAAGCTGCTGCGCTTCATGCAGGATCATGAATATGAACGGATCGGTGATTCCATAACCCGCAGGGCGGATGTGCGCATCATCGCGGCCACCAATCTGGACCTGGAAAAAGCGGTACGGGACGGCCGCTTCCGCGAAGATCTTTTCTACCGGCTTAATGTCATTCAGATTGCGCTGCCCCCCCTGCGGGAGCGCCCGGAAGACATTGCCCCGCTTGCGGAGCGTCTCCTGCATTTTTTTGGTCGCGCGAACCACCGGCAGTTCCTGGGATTCACTGAAGAGGCGCTCAAAACGCTGATAAGCCACAGCTGGCCCGGCAATATGCGGGAGCTGCGCAACGTTGTTGAACGTGCGGCAATCATGTGCCAGAGCGATCGTGTGGGTCTCGAGCATCTTCCCGACTCTCTGCGCCCTCGCTCATCGGCACCCCGGCTGGGTGATCCGGTTACGCTGGAAACCATCGAGGAACAGCATATCCGGCGCGTGCTTGCCTCGGTAAAATCACTGCAGGAGGCCGCTGATATCCTCGGCATCGACCAGGCCACACTCTGGCGGCGCCGCAAGCAGTACGGCATTTAAATACCCATCCCTGTTTCCCGCCATGAGCCTTGCATTCTTCAACGTCATCAAGGCATGTGCCTTGCAAAATACAACCTTCCGCAACGCATCCTTTAAAAATAATCAATAGTTTTCAACCCTTTCATAAAAATCCCCGGATGGCACGGTGTTTGTATGATGTATATGCTGTTTACCGGAGATACGCATATGATCGGTCTTCGCCAAAAATTGATTCTTGGCTTTGGTGGTCTGCTGTTCATCATTGTCCTCATCGGCATGCAAAGCATACGAGAGCTCACGCACCTGGGGCAATCGATTGATGTTATTCTGCGTGAGAATTACCGGAGCGTCATTGCATGTCAGCAGATGAAAGAGGCCCTACAACGCATCGACACCGAAATTCTAAGCGTCATGCTCGGCCACCACGAATTGGGTGAAGGCTATCTCGCAGGGCATGAAGCAGATTTCGAAAACGCGCTTCAGGTTGAATTGAACAACGTCACCCTTCCCGGAGAGGGGGAAAAGGCGCACTTCATTAAAAATCAATTTACCCAGTACAGGGAAACACTGCGTCAGCTCAGCAGGCCCGGCCTATCGTCCGAAGCGCAGCGTGATCTGTATCTCTCAAAGCTGCGGCCCTTGTTTCAGCATATACGGAAGACGGCTGAAGAAGTTATTCTCATGAACCAGGAGAACATGAGCAATGCCAATGACCAGGCACGGGCAAAAGCAGCATCAGCGCGACGGCGGATGTACTTCCTTTTGCTCGCCGGCGCCGCGGTTGCCATGGCATTTATTTATTTTACCGGCGGGTGGATACTGCGGCCGATTACCCGGCTGATAGATTTCACTGACCAGGTCAGACGCGGCAATCTTGAGCTGTTCATCCAGAGCAACTCGCGCGATGAGATCGGCCGACTTGCCGAGGCATTTAATACCATGGCCGCCGGCCTTCGAGAATTCCGCCGCAGTGACCATGCCAATCTGGTAAGGGTGAAGCGCTCAACCCAAACCGCGTTTAACAGTCTGCCCGACTCTGTCGCCCTTGTCGATTTGGAAGGGAGGATTGAGGTGGCAACTGAAATGGCCCGGGAAACATTCGGGCTTAAACCTCAGATGCGGATACAGCATGTTCCCTTTACATGGATGTCCGCCTTATACGGCAGCGCGCTCAGCAGCGGCCGCGCGGTTGAAGGAAAGGACGATTACGCCATTGTCCAGCATTTCGTGAAAGGCGAGGAACGGTTTTTCCGGCCGAAAGCGGTGCCGATTCTGGACAATGAACGACAGCCCGTCGGCATCGTATTCATTTTTGAGGATATTACCCGCATGCAGCAGCAGGATGACCTGAAGAAGGGATTAATCGCAACCGTATCCCACCAGCTGAAGACACCGCTCACCTCCATCCGCATGGCGATTCATCTGCTCCTTGAAGAAAAAGCGGGGTCGCTGAACGACAAGCAGGCAGAGCTGTTAATTGCCGCCCGGGACGACAGCGACCGCTTGCACACCATTGTTGACGATCTGCTTGACATCAGCAGGATTGAATCGGGGCGGGCGCAGATGGACTGCCATGCCATATCACCGCTGGCACTGGCGCTGCAGGCGGTGGAACCCTTCCAGAGCGCTTACAAGGACCGTGGCATTCGTCTCATAACCGCCGTGCCCGACGATCTGCCGGAGGTCTGGGCGGACCGGATACGCATTGATCATGTCTTTTCCAACCTGCTTTCCAATGCGCTCAAATATACCGCAGCGGGCGGTAGTGTGACTCTTGCTGCACAGGAATTAAAGGAATGGGTCAGCTTTTCGATTACCGATACCGGCAAGGGCATCCCCAGGCAGTATGTGGACAAAATATTTGATCAGTTTTTCCGCGTTCCGGGCGACGCATCCGAAACCGGAGCCGGGCTGGGACTTGCCATCGCCAAAGAGATTGTCGAAGCCCATGGCGGAACTATCACCGTAGAAAGCGCGGAGGGAAAAGGAAGCACCTTCACCTTTACCCTGAAGCGGGCGGACGTGCTTGTGCAGGAAGGAGGGAAACATGAGTGATATAGTGTATGTCCTTATTATTATACTCTTCTTTGGGTTGTGCCTTTTGTACCTTCGATTCTGTGAAAGGTTGTAAATGATGATGGAACCAGTTGCGGGTGTGATAGTACTTCTTTTGATCATATATCTGTTAATCTCCGTTATCAAACCTGAAAAATTTTAGTTCAGGGGCTTGTATGGATTTCTACGGATTGCTTCAGTTATGCTCATTTGTTGGTATCCTGCTGGCATGTACAAAACCCATGGGTGTATATCTGTCAATGGTGCTCAACGCTGATGGTAAAACATTTATTGATCCTATCGTGCAGCCGCTGGAGCGGTTGTTGTATCGGGTTCTCGGCATAGACAGTAAACCAGAACAAACCTGGAGGCAGTATGCGATTTCACTTTCTGTTTTTAGCATGATTAGTCTGCTCTTCACCTATGCCATTCTCCGCCTGCAGCATCTCTTACCCCTGAATCCCCAGGGGTTTGGCCCGTTGAGCCCCCACCTTGCCTTCAATACCGCAGCCAGCTTTACCACCAACACCAACTGGCAGAGCTATGGGGGAGAATCAACCATGTCCTATTTTTCACAGATGGCAGGGCTTGTCTTCCACAATTTTCTCTCCGCCGCGGCAGGCATCGCCGTTGCGGCAGCCTTGGTGCGCGGCATCGCACGCCACAGCATGAAAACCATAGGCAACTTCTGGGTGGATATCATCAGGGCGACCCTGTACCTGCTGCTTCCCCTCTGCCTCGTATATTCTTTGTTTCTGGTGTCACAGGGGGTGATTCAAAACTTCGGGCCTTATGTCAAGGCTGCGATTATTGACCGCACCATTACAGGAGATACTGCCGTCACCCAGATGATTGCGCAGGGTCCCCTGGCGTCACAGGCGGCAATCAAAATGATCGGCACCAACGGCGGCGGATTCATGAACGCCAACGCCGCTCATCCGTATGAAAATCCGACGCCGCTTTCTAATGTTATCCAGATGCTTTCAATCTTCCTTATCCCGAGCGGGTTGACGTATTACCTGGGCCGGACGGTCAAAAACCAGAGACATGGCTGGGTCATATGGGGATCCATGCTGCTGCTTTTTCTGACGGCGTTTACGGTGTGCTGGTGGGCGGAGACAACCGGCAATCCAAGGCTCCATGCTTTGGGAGTGGACCCGATGACCGGTAACATGGAAGGAAAGGAAGTTCGCTTCGGCATCTTCAATTCAGCGCTCTTTGCCACCGTAACCACCGCCGCCTCGTGCGGTGCGGTTAATGCGCTGCACGACTCATTCACGCCGCTGGGCGGATTAGTGCCGTTATTCAACATCCAGCTCGGTGAAATTGTTTTCGGCGGCGTCGGTGCCGGTCTCTACGGAATGCTGGTATTCGTGGTTTTGGCGGTGTTTTTAAGCGGACTGATGGTCGGCCGCACCCCTGAATATCTCGGAAAAAAGATCGAAGCCTATGATGTAAAGATGGCTGTTCTAACCATACTCGTCTTAATTTTTAGCATTCTTGGATTCACCGCTTGGGCTGCGACAAGCAACTGGGGATTGGCGGGGCTTGCTAACAGGGGTCCCCATGGGTTGAGCGAGTTGCTGTATGCCTATTCTTCCGGAACCGGCAATAACGGCAGCGCCTTTGCCGGACTGAACACCAATACTGCGTGGTTTAATACGACGATGGGGATAGCAATGCTGCTCGGCCGGTTTTTCATGATTATCCCCATACTGGCTCTGGCAGGCAATCTGGTACAGAAAAAATTAATTCCGGCAAGCGAGGGAAGTCTTCCCGTCTCAGGCATTACCTTTATGGTCATGTTGATTGGAACAGTGCTTATTGTCGGAGCCCTAACCTTCTTCCCGATTTTGTCACTCGGGCCGATCGTTGAGCATTTTCTCATGACCGGGTCGACTGTTGTATATTAGCAGGCTGTTGAAAAACACCTGTCTGATGTGTGGTTCAAGGGGAGCCCTGGAACAGGCTGAGAACCATTTCAACAATCTGCGGAGGAGTGTATAGTCATGGCCGCAAAAAAGCATTCTCTTTTCGATCGCACCATCATGGTCCCGGCCGCGCTGGGGTCATTCAAAAAGCTGAATCTTCGTTCACTGATGAAAAATCCGGTGATGTTTGTCACTGAAGTGGGAGCTGCGATAACCACCATTTTTATTTTCTTGAGAGCCCCGGATGAACCGCTGAGTTTCACTCTGCAGATTGCCCTCTGGCTCTGGTTTACCGTGTTATTTGCAAATTTTGCCGAGGCACTGGCCGAGGGAAGAGGAAAAGCGCAGGCCAATGAGCTGCGCAAGACCCGAACTCAGACTATCGCGCATCGCCTTGGGGGTGACGGTTCGATTGCACGGGTTGCCGCCGAACGGTTACAAAAAAATGACCTGGTGATCATTTCTGCGGGAGAAATCATCCCGGCCGACGGGGAAATCATCGAAGGCATTGCCACCGTAGATGAATCAGCCATAACCGGCGAATCCGCACCGGTGATACGGGAAGCGGGTGGAGACAGAAGTGCGGTTACCGGCGGTACCCGGGTCCTGTCTGACTATATAAAAGTGCGTGTCACTGCCAATCCCGGTGAAAGTTTTCTCGACCGTATGATCAGCCTGGTGGAAGGTGCGCAGCGTCAAAAGACGCCGAATGAAATTGCCCTGACCATACTGCTTTCGGCATTGACCATCATCTTCCTGGTTGTCATCCTGACCCTGAAGTTTTTTGGCCTTTACTCGGGAACATCGTTTTCGGTCACCGTTCTGGTTGCTTTACTGGTCTGCCTTATTCCTACCACCATCGGCGGACTTTTAAGTGCGATCGGGATTGCCGGAATTGACCGGCTGGTGCAAAAAAACGTTCTGGCCATGAGTGGCCGGGCGGTGGAAGCAGCCGGTGATGTTGATGTGCTGTTGCTGGATAAGACCGGAACCATCACCCTGGGAGAACGACAGGCGACCGCATTCATCCCCGCCGCCGGCGTGCAGGCCGGGGAACTGGCCGATGCGGCACAATTGGCTTCGCTTGCCGATGAAACCCCCGAAGGCAGAAGCATCGTCGTTCTGGCTAAACACCACGGATTGCGGGGACGGTCAATCGCCGAGATGCCACATGCCAGATTCACTGCCTTTACTGCTCAGACCCGGATGAGCGGGGTTGATATAGATGGCAGGCAAATCCGCAAAGGAGCGGCCGATGTGATCCGCACCTTTGCCGGAGGGAGTTTCCCGATCGAAGTTCAGGAGACCATAAACACCATCGCCCGCTCAGGCGGTACGCCTCTGGTGGTGGCTGACACCAGCCGGGTTCTCGGGGTTATCCACCTCAAGGATATTGTCAAGGGCGGTTTAAAAGACCGCTTCGACCGGTTTCGTGCCATGGGCATCAAAACCGTCATGATCACCGGCGATAACCGGCTGACTGCGTCGGCCATTGCGCAAGAGGCAGGGGTTGACGATTTCGTCGCCGAAGCGAGACCTGAAGACAAACTGGCCTTGATCCGCCGGGAGCAGGCAAATGGTCATCTTGTGGCCATGACCGGGGATGGCACTAATGATGCGCCGGCCCTTGCCCAGGCTGACGTGGGGGTGGCCATGAATACCGGCACCCAGGCGGCCAAGGAGGCGGGCAATATGGTCGACCTTGATTCCAATCCCACCAAGCTGCTTGAAGTGGTGGAAATCGGCAAGCAGATGCTGATAACCCGCGGCGCTTTGACCACATTCAGCATTGCCAATGACGTGGCAAAATATTTTGCGATCATCCCGGCGCTGCTGATGGCGCTCTTCCCGGTGATCAAACCATTGAACATTATGGGACTTCAGTCGCCGAACAGCGCCATTCTGAGCGCGGTCATGTTCAATGCCCTGATCATCATTGCCCTGATACCGCTGGCCCTGCGGGGTGTCCATTTTCGCCCGCTCGGGGGGGCGGTGCTTTTGCGGCGGAATCTCCTCATCTATGGCATGGGAGGGCTGGTTACCCCCTTCCTGGGTATCAGGCTCATCGATATGCTGGTACATGCTCTTCACCTGGCGTAGGGGGAATGTTCAAATGAGGATTATGCTTGCGGAACTGCGTATCGCAGTGACAGTGACGGTTTGTTTGGCGATATTCCTGTGCGGGATATATCCCGTATCGGTATGGCTCATGTCCCAGTTATTTTTTCCTCACCAGGCCGCCGGTTCTCTGGTAACCAGGAAGGGAATGGTAATCGGTTCAAGCCTGCTCGCACAGCCGTTTCATCATGCAAAATATTTCCATCCACGCCCTTCCGCCGCGGGGTCAGGTTATGATGCTGCCAATTCCGGCGGGAGCAATTCAGGTCCCCTGTCAAAAAAATTCCTGGAGACGGTCAAGGGTCGTGTTGCCGCTTATCTTATCGACAACGGGCTGGCGGGTGATGCGCTGGTGCCCGCCGATGCGGTTACCTCGTCGGCCAGCGGACTGGACCCACATATCAGCGTCAACAATGCCCTCCTACAGGCGCAGCGAGTTGCGCGGGAGCGCGGTATACCTGAACAGATTGTGCTGGATGCCATCAAGGCCCATACCGAAGGACGCGCGCTGTTCCTATGGGGAGAGCCGCGGGTTAACGTGCTGGGATTGAATCTATCTCTGGATATGAGCAGGTGAGCCGGATGCCGGAAGACAAAGACAGTTCATTTTTAAGGATGATTCGCCGCACCCAGCGCGGCAAGCTCAAGGTTTACCTGGGGTACTGTGCCGGCGTGGGGAAAACCTATCAAATGCTCCTGGAGGGCCGCCGCCTCAAGGCAGAGGGCATCGACGTGGTGATCGGGCTTGTAGAAACCCATGGCCGCGCTGAAACAGCCCGACTCATCGAAGGTCTGGAGGTCGTTCCGCGGTTTCGCCAGGAGTATCGAGGTATTCTGCTTGAAGAGATGGATGCCGATGCAATCATAGCCCGCAAGCCGCAGGTGGCGCTTATTGATGAAATAGCCCATACCAACGCGCCCGGCAGCCGCAATCCCAAACGCTATCAGGATGTCCAGGATATCCTGGCGGCGGGAGTTCATGTCGTCACCACGGTTAACGTGCAGCATCTGGAAAGCCTGTATGACACGGTTGAAAAGGCGGTGCACGTCAAAGTGCGCGAACGCATGCCCGACACGGTGCTTGCCGACGCGGACCAGATCGTCAACGTGGATGTAACCACTGAAGACCTGCGCAAACGCCTGGAAGCGGGGAAGATATATCCGCGGGAGCGCATCCAGACTGCTCTCAGCAATTTTTTCATTCCCTCAAACCTGGAACAGCTGCGGGAGCTGACCTTGCGCGAGCTGGCCGCGCAGATTGATCTGCGAAGGCGCGAACCGCTGGAAGATGAAGGCATCTCGGCCCCCGACCAGATCATGGTGTGTCTCAGTTCCAAGGGTCCCAACAGCGAGATGCTGCTGCGCTATGGTTCACGATTGGCGGGCAAATTGAACCGGAACTGGTACGCCGTGTACGTTCAGACCTCCTCCGAAGGGCCAACCATCATCGATGCCCAGACGCAGCGCGCTTTATCGGGCACCTTGACCCTCGCCAAGCAGCTCGGGGCCATCGTCTTTACCTATAAAGGCGATGCCGTTGCCGACACCATTCTCCGCTTTGCGCGCGAATATCGGGTGGGGCACATTGTCATCGGCACTTCCTCGCCGACGCCGCTGTGGCGAAGGCTCCTGGGGAAAAAGAGCATCGCCGAGCAGCTCATCCAAAAAGCCAACGGCACAACCATCGTTGTTCTTGATACGCAAACCGACAGGCGGGAGCCGGCCGAGGCGCCTGCGGTTGCTGCAGGCAGCCTTGACCGTGCGGGGCAGCAGCTTCATGATGTCCGTCCGCCTGCGCTGAGCAGTTTCATGCGTGCCGGCAGAATCGTTATATGGCAGGAACCGGTCTTTAAGGAAGAGGTTATCAGAACGCTGGTTGATACAATCTGCCGGGATTGCAGCGGGGTTGATCACAAAGCAGTTCATTCGGCCATATGGAACAGGGAAAAGGAAAGCTCGACCTTCTTCAATGAAGGGGTGGCCTTTCCTCACGCGCGTATCGATGGGCTTACCGCTCCCATCGTCGCGCTCGGCTTAACCCGCCAGGGAGTGGTTGATGTCCCGACTGACAGACCCGTCACGTTTGTTTTTCTGATTATTTCACCGCTCAAGCAGCCCAATGAACAGGTCCAGGTATTAGCCCTTGCCAGTAGAGCCATGCAAAACCGCTATCTGACCCAGGCTCTTAACTCAGCTTCCGATGCACAGGAGGTAGTATCAATCATTAAGGATTGGGAACAGTCCCCATAACCCAAACGCATTTTTCAGGCTGTTCAAAAACATTCAGATGCAAGGCACGCGAAATCCTGAGGCATGAGGCGTACTTTTCGGTACGCTGCAATGACGATGGATGAGCGTAACGAAGCAGATGGGTGTTTTTCAACGGCCTGCTACCGATCCTGTACAAACAGGCGGTAGGCAAGGCGATCGTAGGTATCGGGGCATTCGCCCATGATGGTATGCTCATCCCATGCCCAGGGCGGAGACGTTCCGGCCAGCAGTACGTGCATATAGGGATAGAGCTGCGTGTATAACAGACAGCAGGCGCCTCCCACGTTGAAGGGATCAATCTCAAATATGTCGCCTATTCTATGGCCCCAGTAGCAGTTGATGGCGATATCGCGAATCTCGACCATCACCTTGTATTTGTCGAGGGCGGGATATCCCTTCCCGGTCATGTTCTTAAGCCGGCAGGGGGTTTTTAACAGCGTCCGTTCCTTTTGCCTCCTCCGCCGTATTTCCACCTGCACCTTTCCGCCTTCAGGGCACCATCCTCTGGCAGTATCCGGATCATTTTCCCAGATAATTGCGCCGCCGTAATGGAGGGTGGTGATCGGGAACATGATCGACTTGAGCAGCGAGCCGCATATGCCGTCGCTGTTCATCGCCGTCACCTTAAACTGATCGCCAACTCGGTGCCCATAGGGGCATGCGCCGTTTACCCCGGTAATGGTCACCTCCTGGTAATAGGTGTTTTCAACCAGCAGCACCTGCTGCGCGGCATCTTGTATCTCTTGATCAGTGTCATTGGTGCTCATGGGTACTCCTTATCCGCGTGAAGGAAATAAAAAAAGTTACAGGTTGCAGGGGGCAGACAACTTGATGCACGATGCATGATACACGATGCAGGGGCTCAATCCAAAGCCCTAAACTCTAGCCAAACCCTCATGCCGCTTTTGGGCACCACAAAGCATGGAAATTATTGTGTCTCATACCACAGCCACATTTTAAGTTGTCATTTCTAAGGAGCATAAGCGACTGAGAAATCTTATAAGATTTCTCACGTTCGTTCGAAATGACAGTGACCGAGAAACGATTTGGAGTCTTTTCAAATCTATTCTCTTGTTAATAATATTTGCAATTTCGGCAGGAGCATCTTGGCGCGATACCTTCGCGGCTGAAAGCCGCTCCTACCGGCGATTCTTGACATTGTGCACAAAAGCGATGTGGGCCATTAGCTCCGCGTCCAGGTAATATTGTTAATTCCTCTGGCGAGGTTGAGATAGCGAATCTTCTCAGGCTCGACAATGATAAAGCGGTAATGGAAGGACGGCAGCCCCTTCATCCCCCGCTCACCCAGCGATGCCATGATACCGGTGAATTGTAAAATCTCTTCAAAGCGCTTGCGGTGCTTGTGCATTGACACCACCTCCGCCCTTCCCCACACCTGCAGTCCCCGCACCCGCATCAGTCCCCTCCCTCCGTTAATCCGGGACGCGATGCTGTAGGCCACCTTTGCATTGTGCGCAAGGTTGGCAAACTTGCCGCCGCCTTCCGAAAGGATGTAAATGGTCAACCCGCTGGTAAAATAGCCGAGCGGCGTGCATCGCGGAACGTCATCCCGCGAGGTAGACAGGTAGAGTATGTCATGGTCTTTTACAAATTGCGCCACTTCCTCTTCATACGCTGCAACGGTCATGGCTTTTCGCAGGCTGACCCCGGCTTGCGCACAGAGGTCCTTCACAAACGGGTGGGCTTTGGGAATGCAGATTCGGGCCATAGTAAATACCGGGGGTGAGGGTTCAGGGTTCAGGGTTCAGGGTTCAGGGTCCAGGGTACCGGGTGCCGGGGAAAAATGGAGACCGTGATGTGATGCAGGATACAGTAAGGGATGTATGAGCCTTTTTCCTGTCCCCTAAACCCTCATTTTTAACCACGAAGCGCACGAAGAAAAAGACAAGCACGAAGAACACGAAGAGAAACATTGAATTGTAGGGGCAACCCCCTGTGGTTGCCCCCACAGACCAATTTCTCAGTCGCACCGCAACTTCGAAATGACAATGCAGAGTTTGCCATCCTGTAACTTGATCGCAGGATCCAACCGTCGACCGCTTTTACCTGTACCCTGACCCCTGACCCCTGCACCCTGCCCCCTACATTGTCCCCACTGCCGTCATATATATCGTGCTTTCGCTGATGCCGTCAACTCCCAGCAGCTCATTGGCCTCATCATCATAGATCGCGGCGATCTGGCAGCTGCCCAGGCCGAGGGCCACTGCCGCCAGGGCGACATTCTGCGCGCTGTGCCCGGCGTCCAGGTAAACGTAGCGGTAAGCCCGCTGCTTGTACTTCCACGTTGATCGTTCGAAAATCGCGGTCCAGATGAAGACCGCATTGGCATCATACGCCACCTCCTGGTCCAGCGCCGCCCGCGCCACCTTGAGGCGAAAGTCGCCCTGCGCGAGCTGCTCCAGCTGGTGGGCCTCTACCGCGTAATGATAGAGCCCGGGTGCAATTGATGAAACATTGTGCGCCGCGATATACAGCTCAAGGGGATAGAGCGCCCCCGCCGACGGCGCCGGCCGCAAACCATACCCCTGCACCCGGGCCGTAATGCCCTGCGCCGACCAGAGCAGGCCGGCAAGCTGATCGGGGGAGACGGGATTGCCCCCAAATTCCCTCACGCTTCTTCGGGTTCTCATGGCCTCCCAGAGAGAAAAGCGCTGAGGCAATGCGGGCGGCGGCAGATCAACCACGGCGGCATCGGGGTAGCGTTTATAGGTCTCCGGCTTCGCGCCCCAGTCCAATCCTCCGCCCGGCAGTTTGCCCCGCCGGTATTTTGTTTCCTTTTGAAACGCATCGCCGATGCCGTCTTTCACAGGGAAAACTCCTGTTAATACGCAGCGGGTCATTCTGCGGCTCGACCGCAGAATCCATTTTTAGATTATAGTGGATCCTGCGATCAAGTCGCAGGATGACCTGCAGACAGTTCAATCAGTAAAAAGAAACTCGTCATTGAACGTTTGATGCCGGGGTTTTGCACAGACAAACATTGAACATCCAACTTCCAACATTCAACTTCGAACAAAAAGCTCTTGCATTGGTCGTTGGATGTTGCAAGTTCGATGTGGGACGTTCAGTTGCCGGTTTTCAGGCATATCGTTTCAACTGTCGACCATGAACTATGGACCGTCGACCGCTTCTCCTGCGCCCTGCACCCTGAACCCTGTCCTCTCGCCATAATAGACCATCACCATCTATTGTCAAGGTGTTTGGGCTTTACTTTCATCTCCCTACAACCGATGAGTAAAACGCGTGCAATCCTGCTTGAGATCGGCCAAGCCGAGCAGGGCCCGAACTCCTTCGACCATCAGAAACCGGCCGTAAAACGGCATACGACCCGTCATGACTTTGTATCGCATCTTCCCGGCTCTCTTTTTTATATTCATGCTGCTCCCGGCATGCGTCCATAACGGCGCATCGCCTCGGAAAGGGGAAGAAAGCGTTTCAGTACAAACGCCAACCGGCGCCGATCCCTTGCAAACGCTGCTCGGGCACCTGCGGCTTTCAGAGCAGGACCTGTCCATAGAGCTCCCGGCAGGCGGCCGGGATGCTCATTTCATCAGCACAACCGAACAATTTCTCCGCGATCCCCTCACCATTGAAGCATATGCAGATGATCTTTCGCACCGCCTGGAAACCGGCCGGACCGCCCTGGCACCGCTTCTGTCGATAGCGGTCAGCGATCTGGATATTGATACTGCCGACGCCCCTGTTCCCGGCAGCACATCCATTCCGGAATTGGAGGGCGGCAACACGCTGTCCGGCATTGCACCGGAAGCACGGCCGGCGCTCATGGAGTTGCTATCCGAGATTATCGCCTGCCGCAAACGCATGAACGATGCGTTTGCGCCGCTCTCGCAGAAAGACATTCTGTTTCTCAAAAACTATTTTTCCGAGATGCTGCTGAAGGACAAAATGATGCTCGCCCGGGAAGCGCCCGGCCGCTCCGGGGCGCCGCAGCGGACGCCGCTCAAACGCGATGGGCATTACGCAAAGGAAACCGCCTTCCGCCTGTCCTCGACAATTCACCGGGACGCCCTGTACCGGGCATGCATTGCCCTCGCCGCGGCCATCGATCGACTGCTGGAACGGCGCGATCAGCTCAGCACGATTGAGGGTAGCGCCATCAAGACCGCGGCCGGGGGCGTACAGGGCGATATCATTGCCCGGGAGGAAACGCCCTGGGGCAGCATTATCATCGGCGGCAGGGGGCCGAGCTACTACCGGGACATCACCCCCCTGCTGATCATCGACCTGGGAGGCGATGACGAATATCAGAACATTTCCGCCTCCCCTTCCCTCTCCCCGTTCAATGCGGGGATAAGCGTGATCATTGATCTCGGTGGCAACGATCTCTACCGCTCGACCAAAAAATTCAGCCAGGGAAGCGGCGTCTTCGGATGCAGCTTTCTCATTGACTGCGCAGGCGACGACACCTATCTCGCGGCCGACTTCTCCCAGGGGTGCGGCTTTTTCGGTGTCGGGATACTCGACGACCGGAAGGGAAATGACCGCTACCGCGCCGACACCATGGCCCAGGGCGCGGCTGCATTCGGCATCGGGATTGTATCCGACCGTGAGGGAAATGATTCCTACCAGGGAAGCCTCTACAACCAGGGATCGGCCTTTACCGGCGGCGTTGCACTGCTGGTTGACGGGCGGGGTGACGACACGTTTTTTGCCGGGGGAACCTATCCCGACTCCCGTGAACCCGAGGGCGCGTTTGTCAGTTTTTCCCAGGGATGCGGCTTTGGAGACAGGAATTATGCCTCGGGGGGACTGGGCATACTCTGGAACGGCAGCGGCACTGATAGCTACAGCGGCAGTTACTTCGCCCAGGGAGCCGGCTACTGGCTGGGCACAGGGCTGCTCATCGATCGCGCGGGGAACGACCGTTACGAGGCCCGGCGCTATGCGGAGGGAGCGGCGACCCACCGGGCGGCGGGGGCACTGCTCGACCATGCGGGAAATGACGCATACGTTTCGTGGGGGGCGACCCAGGGGTGCGGCTACGACTATGCCCGGGGGCTGCTTTCCGATGGAAATGGAGACGATGCCTACATAGCTGAATGGTTTGCCCAGGGCGTCGGAGGAAAGTCCGGGACGGGCATGCTCATCGACCGCCGGGGCAATGATTCTTACCGGAGCGGATCGTTTTGCAGCCAGGGCGACGGACAATACTGGGATGAGGAAAAATCCGGCAGCATCGGCCTGCTGCTTGACTGCGGAGGGCGTGATGTTTACAGCGGCGCGGGGAAGAACCATCACCTCTGGCGCCAGGGACGGTACGGCGGCGGCAATGACGCCTCCGCCCGGCTCGCAGTAACCAAGCCTCCTTCATTACCGGCGCCGCCATATGTGAATCTCGCAACGGTTCGCTCCGATCCCGGCACCTTGTTCGAGCGCTTCGAGCCGTTGCCGGAGTTGGAGATCGATCTCAACTATGAAGATGCGCGACAGGCGGCCGTCCGGCAGCTTGCGGCAGCCGGGCCGTCAATCATGCCCCGTCTGCTCGAGTACGTCAGAATCAACGATGTGCAGCTGTCCTTTACGGTACGAGAAATCATCGCCGGGATGGGAACTGATGCCGCTCCCGCCCTGCGGGAGGCGCTAAAGGATAAAACGCAGGATCCGGTTGTCGCATCATTCATTCTTTCCATGCTGGGCGATCTGCAGGATGACGGCTCCGTGGAGGCATTTCTTTCCTTCCTGCAATCCGAGGACGGGCTGGTCAGAACCGCAGCCATGAGGGGCATCAGCCGGCTGACACACGGTCTCCCCCCGGGCGCGCTCATCCCTTTCGCCGCGGACAGCTCACCCACGGTGAGAAAATTTTGCGCCGTTGCCCTGGGAAGCAGCAGGGAGGCCGAAGCGCTCAAAGCCCTGACCCGCATGTTAGGCGATGATCACTATGTCGTGCGCTTCGTCGCTTTTGAATCATTGCGGGACAAATTGCCGCAAGCGGGACCGTACCTACAAGAGATAATTCATCAGCCTGAAGGCGTTCCGGAATATGCGCGGGAACTGGCGAAGGATCTTTTGGAAGGAAACAGCGGTCAGAAAAAACAGGCCGGAAAAACGATTAGAGGTATGCCTTGACAAAATTGCTTATCACGTTTGCGGCGGCCGGCTCAACCATCATGAAGTCGATGCCCATGCCCTTCCCTTCCTTCCCGTGATGCACAACCCTTCCCTCCACCTCGATGTAAACATCCTCGTACTCATCCTTTCCGGGGATTTCAAAGGCAAGCGGTATCCTGGTATCGACCGGCAGGGGGGGGAATCCGTCCGCCTCCTTGACAAAGCAGCCGCCCACGGAAATATCCAGCATGGTGGAAACGGCATTGGTTTCCTTGTTGGTAACCTTGATGCCGAATTCCAGTCGCGGGTGCTTTCTCCACTCAGCCATATTTGTACCGCCTGCTAAGACATGAAATAAACTGTACTGTCGAGGCTGGTATTCAGATTACAAAAAACCAGGATCAAAGTCAAATTGTAAAACAGTTTGCGCGCATTGTTTTTGTATATCAATTATACTGTTATGGGTAATCAGCATTTCTTCCAGTCTGTCCTGAAACCATCTGTCCTCGCTACGCCTGCGATAATGAGATCCTTCGTTTCACTCAGGATGACAAGCCAATCACCTCCTTCCGTGGATTGCGGGCGTATGGCAATACGCCCCTACGAATAATTCCATGTTTTTCCCTTATCATACTAAATCCTTAATGTCGCATTATTTAACTTCTCCGTGTCATTCTGAGGCGTAAGCCGAAGAATCTCGATTTTTTGCTCGGGATAAACTCCGTGAGAAATCTTGCAGGGGCGTATTGACATACGGCCATCTGTCTCACGCAGGGAGCCATAATTTACTTTATAAATTATCCGGAATCTGATAGGTAGCCGGTATAGGATTAACCGGAGGCAATGGTGACATGACCAGAAGGAAATCGAAGGCGCCCGAACCGGTGCATGCCGTGCTCGAGCGGTTGCTGGGCTCGCTCAATCTGGGCCTCAAGGTCAAGCAGTACCGGATATGGGATGTGTGGAACAGCGTGGTGGGGGAAGCCATAGCCCGCCAGGCGCAGCCCCAGCAGATGCGCGCCATGGTCCTCTGGGTGACCGTCACCAATTCAACCTGGATGCAGCAGCTCGAATTCATGAAGCGGCAGATCATCGAGCGGATCAACCAGCGGATCGGTGAGCAGGTGATCCGCGACATCCGCTTCCGCATCGGCGAAATCACCCGGACGGAGTAAATTACCCCGCAGCAAATCTGCGGGGTACCAATGTTTAAAAAAATCTCCTCCCCCTTGATGGGGGAGGATTAAGGTGGGGGTGACATGATTATTTCCCCCTCACCCTAACCCTCTCCCACCGGGGGAGAGGGAAATTATTTTTCCGCCGGCACATTGCGGATTGAACAATCGCTCAATTCATACATTACATTCCGATGAAATTGGTGCACGCGGCCATTTTTTTGAAACCGCACTTTTGCTTTACAGCCCCTCATAAATCCTCTGCATCTCCTCCGAGTATTCCCCGTCCGCCCCATAGATGATAAACGGTTCGGCAATCTCCAGCTCGGGATTGCCGGTCTTGCATCCTTCCGCCATGACCAGCTTCGCCTCTCCATTCAGCTGGCTGTATATGATGCGCAGGGCGCGGGGCTTGAGACCGGAGGCGGTAAACGCGGTGAGCAGATCCATCAGCCGTTTGGCGGGAAAGATGATCAGCACCGACCCGGCGGACGAGGCAAGATAGCTCGAAACCTGTATGAAGTCCTGCAGCGTGGCCATGATTTCGTGGCGGGCGATGGCCTTCTCGCCATCGGGATTGATTCTCCCGTTCATCACCGGATAATAGGGGGGGTTGCTGACCACCAAGTCAAATGAGGACGGGGTAAAGCTGCGTCTAATCTCCCGCAGGTCTTCCTGCATGATGGAAACCCGCTCGGTAAGACCGTTCAGCGCGATGGTGCGCCGGGCCATGTCGGCCAGGCCCGGCTGCAGCTCAACCCCGACAATGGTCGTGTTGGCCTGCTTCCGGGCGAGAATGAGCGGGACAATGCCGCTCCCCGTCCCCAGGTCGATGATGGAAGCGGCGGGAATCCGTGCGGCACAATGGGCGAGGAGTATGGCATCAAGTGAAAACCGGTAGCCCGTCTTTTTCTGAATGACGCGGATGCGTCCGTCAAACAGCTCGTCGAGCTTTTCATCTTCCCTGATGCAGCGGTCCATTTCCATCAAGGCTCAATCATTTCTCCGGGAACAATCGGATTCATGACCAGGCCGCTTAACAGCTTGGGGTAGAAAAAGGTGGATTTCTGGGGCATGGTTTCCCCCCTGCCGGCAATGTCCTGGATCTCCTCCGCCCGGGTGGAATTCAGAATGAAGGCCAGCTGGTAGCCCTGGTTCTGCACCAGGTCCAGCCCCTCCGTCCCATGATGCACGTAGGTGATGTTCTGCTGCATCTGCAGGTCCTTGCTGGTGATGCCCAGCACCTTCTTGAAAATAAAGGTCTCGATAATATTGACATCGAGTTTCTTCAGGGAGGCCGAGCCGGTGTCATCGTCGCGCAGGGATGCAAACACCCCCTTCTTGAGGGTAAGCAGGTGATAGCAGGTCTGCCGGCTGCCGTACATGCCGAAGGAAGGAAGCCGTGCACCGGCGGCACGCACCCGGTCCATAAATGCGGCCCATGACGCCTCGGGATTTTTGCTGTCAATGGCAACCCGGGATATATCAAAATATTCTTGAAGCTTCCGCTCAAACTCATCAAAATTAAAAGACTTTATCTGTTCGATAACGCGGTGGTACGGCAGTATAAGCAGTCCCTTTCCCTGCAGCGGGGTCAGGTACATCATCACGTAGTTGTAGGATTCCTTTCCGGTATGCCGGGGGTTCTGTTCCCGCAGCCACCTCCGGTAATTGAGCGCCGTCTCGTAGCGATGATGTCCGTCCGCGATAAAAAGCGACTGGCCGCTGAGCCGCCGCGATACCTCCCGGATGACCCCGGGATCGGACACCCGCCGGAGCTGGTGGAAGGTGTTCTCATGATCAGTTGCCTCCAGCGGCGCCGCCCCGCCGGCAGCGTTCCTGAGCATCCCGTTGATCTCGTCGGCGGGATCGGCATAGAGGGAAAAGATCGGGCTGAAATTTGCCGAGCAGGCCTGCATCAGCTTCAGCCGGTCCGCCTTGGGCTGGTCCAGGGTTTTTTCATGAGGAATGATCACCCCCTCTTCCCGCTCCTCCAGCCGGACCAAAGCGATGAAGCCGTCGCGAGTCATTCTCCCGGCCGGGCCGTTGAACTCCTGATGATACGCGTAGAGGCAGGGATCGGTATCCCGCTTAAGAATCGACTCCTGCTGCCACCCCTTGAAAAAGGCGGCTGCGCGGGTATAGCGGTTGTCCGCATCCGTATCATCCGGGCCCTGTTTTCCCAGTATCAGCCGGATCACATTGTAGGGACTGTCGTTGTAGTAGCCCTCCTGCTCCGCCGGCGAAATAATATCATAGGGCGGCGCGGTCACCTTCTTCACATCGCCCACCCGGTCGCGGTCGTACAAGACCCCTTTAAAACCAACGATGGTAGCCATAATCCACCCCGTGAGGCATCTGAACCCTTGCGGGTATCAGGAAAGATGAAACGAAACAGATGAACGTTGAACATTGCGATTGCGGATTTCGGAATGCGGATTTCGGATTGAATCCTTTAACCGTCATGCCGTGCATGGTTTTAAATCCGCAATCATCAAACCCGGAACCAAAAAGAATTGAAAGTTGGAGGGCCACGCTCTGTCGTGGCCGAATTTCAAAACGGAGGCGACGGAGCTCCTCCACATTACCTTTTTCGGTCTCGCTCATATCACAGCCGGTATTCCTAATCAAGCACTTTTAAAAACAGATGCCATTCTTTCACTTGCTTTTCGCGGGAATCAGGGTTAACACTTGTGGCAGTTGATGAGCTGCACCACGTAATCGTGAGTGAAGGAAATGCGTTTTTCATTACCTGTTGAGCGTTCGATGTTGGACGTTCGCGTCGATTCATATCAGTCCTTAACCCGCTTGAACCATGACAACCACAACCGTTGCGATCACCACCCTGGGATGCAAGGTCAACCAGTATGAATCGGCGTCGATGGCGGAAGCGCTGTCGGCGCGGGGGTACCGGGTAACCGGTTTTGAGTCCAAGGCGGATGTGTACCTCATCAACACCTGCACCGTCACCAAAAAAACCGACTACCAGTGCCGCCAGCTCATCCGCCGGGCGCACAAGGCCAATCCCGCGGCGCAGATCATTGTGACCGGCTGCTATGCCCAGATTGCTCCGGAAGCGCTCGCGCAGATACCCGGGGTTTCGCTGGTTCTGGGAAACGCGGAGAAACAGCGCATTGCTGATTATATTGCACCGGCCGGAGGCGCATCGGTTCCGGCACGGACGATCATCTCCGATCCGGGAAGCGCCGCCGGCTTCAATGACCCGCCCCTGCGCTCATTCGCCGGTCACACCCGGGCATTTTTAAAAATCCAGGACGGGTGCGACTCATTTTGCAGCTACTGCATCGTTCCCTTCGCCCGGGGCAGGGTCCGCAGCCTGCCGCCGGATGATGTCATCAGTCGCCTGTGTGCCCTGAGCGAGGCAGGCTTCAGGGAGGTGGTCTTAAGCGGCATTCATCTCGGCGCGTATGGCATTGACCTCACCCCCCGCGGCAGCCTTCTTGCACTGCTGCAGCGCATTGACCGAAACCCGCCCATCTCGCGCGTTCGCCTCAGTTCCCTTGAGCCGATGGATATGGGTCCGGATCTCATCGCCTGCCTCGCCGACTCCCGCACCATATGCCCCCATCTGCACCTTCCCCTGCAAAGCGGCGACGACGCCATTCTGGCCCTCATGAACCGGCCCTACCGGGCTGCCGATTTTCGGGAGCTGGTCACCGCGCTGCACGCCTCCATCCCGAACCTGTGCCTGGGCACCGACCTCATCGCCGGGTTTCCCGGGGAAACCGAGGAACAGTTCCGCGCAACCTGCGAGATGCTCGAGTCGCTCCCCATCAGCTATGCCCATGTGTTCCCCTATTCCCGGAGAGAGAAAACGGCGGCGGCGGATTTGCCCGGTCAGGTCCCGCAGCAGGTGATAAAAGCCAGGAGCGCGGCCCTGAGAAGCATCGGCGCACAAAAGCGAAGGGAATTTTACTCGGCATTCATCGGAAAGGAACTCAAGGTACTGGTGGAAGGCGGGGCGCACGGACAACCCGGGCAGCTGCGGGGGTGGTCATCCAACTACATCCCGGTTGTTTTTACCGGCCCCTCCGGCCTCCGCAACCGGGAGGTAGCCGTCAGGGCCGACAGGATTGAAGGCGATGCGGTGCGGGCGGTCTACAGGGTGCCATCCTGCGACGTGATCGCAGGATCCAAATAAAAACATAAAGATTTCTCAGTCGCTTCGCTTCTTCGAAATGACAATGGGGCGCTCCTCGCAATGATCTCATACATGAGACCGCACCATAACATGTCATTTCGAGCGCCAGCGAGAAATCTTGTATCTGTCATATGGACGATTTGCCGTTGAATTCATGATACGGCATGCCGAAGGCCTTGGCCACCGCCGCATTGGTCAGCTTTCCCTCGAGCAGGTCCACGCCTTTCATGATCGCCGGGTTCTGCCGCGCAGCGGCGCGGTAGCCCTTGTCGGCAATCTCAAGGGCAAAGGGAAGGCTTTCCTTGGTCAAGGCCAGGGTTGAGGAACGCGGCACCGCGCTGGGCATGTTGGTGATGCCGCAATGCACCACGCCGTACAGAGAATAAAAGGGTTGGTCATGCGTGGTGGGACGGATGGTTTCGCAGCAGCCGCCCTGGTCCACGGCAACGTCCACGATGACCGAGCCCGGGTGCATCTTTTTTACCATTGCCCGGGTAACCACCTTGGATGCCCTGGCGCCGGGGCTTAAAAGCGCTCCGATCACCACGTCCGACCGGGTCACCTCATGCTCGACCTCACGCGCAGCCGGCAGCTTGACGTGCGCGCGTCCTCCCAGCATTGCCCGGAGTTCCCTGATCCGTTTTTTATCAATCTCCAGGATGGTCACCTGCGCCCCCATGCCCGCTGCGGCCTCGGCAGCACGGACCCCGGTGCTCCCTCCCCCCACGATGGTGACGCGGGCCGGCGCCAGGCCGGGAATGCCGCCCATCACCACGCCCCTGCCGCCATTGATCGCCTCCAGCCCGCGCGCCGCCAGCTGCACCGACAGGTAACCGGCGATCTCGCTCATTGATCGTAAAATGGGGAGGCTGCCGTCGGCGAGCTGGACGGTCTCGTAGGCAATGCCGACAATACCGGTCCTGAGCAGCGACACGGTCAGGTGCCGGTCCGCCGCCAGGTGAAAAAAGGTAAACACGATCTGTCCCGGCCGCGCGAGGGCAAACTCCGGTTCCAGCGGCTCCTTCACCTTGAGGATCATGTCCGCCCTGCGCCACACCTCACCGACATCCCGCTGGATGGAGGCCCCCGCCTCTTTAAAGGAGGCATCATCAATGCCGCTGCCTGCCCCGGCGTTATGCTCGATGAGCACCTTATGCCCATGGCCGACCAGGCGCGCGACCCCGGCGGGCGTCACCGCAACCCGCTTCTCCTCCGGCTTTATTTCCCTGGGAATCCCGATAATCATGCGTCGCTCCTGTGAGATGAGATTGCTGGTTCCGGCAGTGCCGGTATGATCAAAACCGACGCGGCTCTATAAAATGCCGAGCAACTGGTTGCGGATTATGCGCATTCACACGGTACTTGTCAACAGGTATGTGGTATCTGTCTTATGTGCGGCAGCGGGAATCAAAAGGCGTGGGTTGATGGAGGGACGCACCCCGCTGCCTCCGAATGTTACGGTGGCATTAGTTATTCATCATTTCATGTGCCTGGGAAAAATGCAGGAAAATATCGCTTGACAAAGGCAAAAAAATAATTTTATATTGCAGGGTTATTAATTTTAGCAAATAAAAATACGGGCCATAATCGGTCATGTTTGAGAACCTCACCGAAAAACTGAACCAGACCTTTAAGCGCCTGCGCGGGCACGGCAAGCTCAGCGAGGGGAATATCGAGGAGGCCCTCAAGGAAGTCCGCATCACCCTCCTCGAGGCCGACGTCAACTTCAAGGTGGTTAAGGGTTTTATCGAGGGGGTCAAGGAGAAGGCGCTGGGACAGGAGGTGCTCAAGAGCCTGACCCCGGCCCAGCAGTTCATTAAGATTGTACGGGACGAGCTTATCGCCCTCATGGGAGAGGGCGAACACCGTCTCTCCCTGTCGGGACAAGGGCCCCACGTGATCATGGTGGTGGGCCTGCAGGGTTCCGGCAAGACCACCACCATCGGCAAGCTTGCCCGGCTGGTGCGGGAGCAGCACCACAAGCCGCTCCTGGTCCCCGCGGATGTGTACCGCCCCGCGGCGATTGACCAGCTCACCACCCTGGGGAAGCAGCTCGGCATCGAGGTGTTTGCCTCGGATGCGCGCCAGAAGCCCCGCATCATCTGCCGGGATGCGCTGACGGCGGCCCGCATGAAAGGGTTCACCGTGGTGCTGATCGACACCGCGGGCAGGTGGCATGTCGACGAGGAGCTGATGGAGGAGCTGGCGGAGATCAAGCGGGAGACCAGTCCCCGCGAGATCCTGCTGGTCGCCGATGCCATGACCGGGCAGGAAGCGGTCAATGTTGCCACCAGATTTAACGAGCTTCTCAGCATCGATGGTGTTATACTGACCAAGATGGACGGCGATGCCCGGGGCGGCGCCGCGCTCTCCATCCGGGCGGTCACCCAGAAGCCGATCAAGTTCATCGGCACCGGGGAAAAGCTGGATGCCCTCGAGGTCTTCCACCCCGAGCGGATGGCCTCCCGCATCCTGGGCATGGGCGACATCCTCTCCCTGATCGAGAAGGCCGAGGCCACCCTGGATGTGGAGCAGGCGGAGGCCCTGGAAAAGAAGATACGCAAGGAGGGGTTCACCCTCGAGGATTTCAGAAACAGCTTCCAGCAGATAAAAAAAATGGGGCCGCTGCAGGACGTGCTGGCCATGATTCCCGGGGTAAACAGCAAGGCCCTATCGTCGATGCAGATTGACGACCGGCAGCTCCTGCGGATGGAGGCGATCCTCAACTCCATGACCGCCCGGGAGCGGCTGTATCCCTCGCTGCTCAACGGCAGCCGCCGCAGGCGGATCGCCGACGGCAGCGGCACCACCGTGCAGGATGTCAACAAGCTGATCAAGCAGTACATGCAGACCCGCAAGCTGATGAAGGGCTTCAGCAAGGGAAAGCTGAAAAATGTAGGCAGGCTGTTATTCAACCCTTAGCCATTGTGTGAGGTGCAAAAGAGATGTCAGTAAAAATCAGATTGGCCCGTTTTGGCGCAAACAAGAAACCGTTCTATCGCATCGTGGTGGCTGATGCCGTCAGTCCACGCAACGGCCGTTTCATCGAACGGGTGGGAACCTACGATCCCCGCACCACTCCCCCGGCGGTCACGCTGAACCACGGCCGCATTGCCGACTGGATCAAGCGGGGCGCGCAGCCGACCCAGACGGTGAAGCAGCTGCTGCGCAAGGCAACGCCCCCGCCGGCGGCCGAAGCGAAGACCGAGTAGCCCCTCCCCAGCCTTTGTTGCATGTTCACCTCGCATGCACTGCATTTCACCGGGACAGTCCACGTGCACCTGTAGAGGAGGATACCGAGATGAAAGAATTGATTGAGTACATCGCCAAATCGCTGGTCGATCATCCCGAGGCGGTCAAGGTGACTGAGGTGGAAGGTGAGCGAACATCGGTTATCGAGCTGAGTGTTACCAAGGAGGACCTGGGCAAGGTAATCGGCAAGCAGGGAAAGACCGCGCGGGCGATGCGCACCATCCTGAGCGCGGCCTCCACCAAGGAAAAGAAAAGAACCATCCTGGAAATCATTGAGTAGGCAGTCCTGCTTATTACCATGTGTGCAGCAGCTTTATCATGATGCAGTTTACCATCATCACCCTGTTCCCCGAGATGTTCGGAGACCCGTTTAACGCAAGCATGATCAAACGGGCCCGGGATAAGGGCCTGATTAAAATTGAAGCGAGGAACCTGAGGGATTATTGCACCGACAAACACCGCGTCACTGACGATCTTGCCTACGGCGGGGGCGGGGGGATGGTGATGAAACCCGAACCCCTGGTTGCCGCCATCGAGGCGATGCAGGCCGCTTACCCGGGGAGCAGGACGGCGCTGATGACCCCGCAGGGAAAGCGCTTCACCCAGCATGACGCGGTCCGGCTGGCGGGCTGCGGGGCGCTCACCCTGGTCTGCGGCCACTATGAAGGGGTTGACGAGCGGGTGCGCCAATTCGTGGACGAGGAGCTTTCCATCGGTGATTTCATCCTCACCGGGGGCGAGCTGGCGGCGATGGTGGTGATCGACGCCGTGTCCCGGCATATTCCCGGGGTCATCGGCGACGGCAGCGCCCTGGCGGAAGAGTCCTTTACCCGGCCGATGCTGGAGGCGCCGCACTATACCCGGCCCCGGGATTTCAGGGGATTGAGCGTGCCCGAAGTGCTGGTCTCGGGCAATCACGCGGAGATTGAAGGGTGGAGGCGCGAGCAGGCACTGAAACGAACCAGGGAGCGAAGACCGGACCTGCTGTTGGAAGGCTAGCTGGGCGTATTTAAAATATCATACATGGTTATTGATAAATCCGAAGCACGAAATCCGAAACAAAATAACCTGCCCTTGATTTTATATTGTCATTTCGAAGGAGCTTAAGCGACTGAGAAATCTTATAAGATTTCTCACATTCGTTCGAAATGACAATACCTTCCCATACAACGAGAGAAAAGGATGAGGATTTTTTCAAATCCAGTTTCGTCTTAAATATTGCACTGAGTATAGATGAGGAGAGAGGACCATGAATATTCTGGAGCAGCTTGAAAAAGAACAGATGAGAACCGACCTGCCCGCCTTTAAATCAGGCGACACGCTGCGGGTGCACGTGCGCATCCGCGAAGCGGACAAGGAAAGAATCCAGGTCTTTGAAGGCGTCGTCATCAAGAACAAGAAAGGCGGGTCCCGCGCCAGCTTTACCGTCAGGAAAATTTCCTACGGCGTCGGCGTCGAAAGAATTTTTCCCTACCACTCTCCGATCATTGATCGGATCGAGGTGGTGCAGCAGGGAAAAGTGAGACGCTCGCGCCTCTATTACCTGAGAGGTTTAAAGGGCAAAGCGGCGCGGATCAAGAACAAGACCGAAACCGCCTAGCAGCTTGTTGAAAACCAATGGTATGCAGGTCGGCACAAAACATCCAGATGCCTCCCGGGCAGCGCATCCTGCGCTGCTTACTACCGACAGCTCGCCGGAATGTATTCTCTATCGCAAGGGATACCGGTATGTGGCCGGCGTCGATGAAGCCGGCCGCGGCCCCCTGGCCGGGCCGGTAGTGGCCGCGGCGGTTGTGTTACCCCCCGATCTCTCCCTCCCCGGCGTCAACGACTCCAAGAAACTGACACCCCACCAGCGCGAGAAGGCGTATGTCGACATTGTCGGCGGTGCGCTCTCGGTCGGCATCGGCATCATCGATCACGACGAAATCGACCGGATCAACATCCTCAAGGCCAGCTTGAAGGCCATGGATCGCGCGGTGGCCCAGCTCACCTGCCCGGTTGACTACATACTGGTTGACGGCATCCACCCCATTCCCGATAAAAACTCCCAGCTGGCGGTGAAAGACGGGGACAGCCTGAGCCTCCCCATCGCCGCCGCATCCATTATCGCCAAGGTGATCCGCGACCGGATGATGGACATCTATCACCAGCATTATCCCTGCTACAACTTTGCCGCCAACAAGGGGTACGGGACGCGTGAGCATCGCGAGGCCATCCGGCAATACGGCTACTGCATGCTCCACCGGAAGACCTTCAGAGGGGTCAAGGAACACCAGCCCGGCCGCCTGTAGTGTAGCCGGCGACGTTTGCCGCAGGCGATTTAAAAGCCCCTTCCCCTTTGAACCACACATCAGACGGGCGTTTTTCAACCGCCTTTCAGGCCCACTATGACTGAGCAGAGACAGAGCCTTGGGAAACAGGGAGAGGACCTGGCTGCCGCCTACCTGAAGAAAAAGCAGGGATATAAAATTTTATTCAGGAACTACCGGTGTGTCTTCGGGGAGATGGACATCATCGCCCGGGATCGCGACGTGCTTTCCTTTGTCGAGGTGAAAACCCGGGCCACGGCTCAATTTGGCAAGCCGCAGGAGAGCGTGAACCGGCGCAAGCAGCAGCAGCTTTCCAAGGTCGCCCTGCACTTCATCAACCAGCACAACGCCCACAACCTGCAGGCCCGCTTCGACGTGGTGGCGGTCTACCTGCTCCCCGGCGAAGAGCGCATGGAATTGATCAAGGACGCCTTTGAGCTGACCTTTACCTGAGTTTCATGAAAGATGGCAAACAAAGGTGCCATCCATGTAAATTGCACGTATAAGATATGATGTTTATTATGCAGAATCATTCCTATAAGAAACCTCATTATATCATCCTCGTTTTGATTATCTTGCTCACTGGCACGGCACAGATGCGTTTGTTGCAGGGGGGATTTTACTCTATTTCGGCGGATGAGAGCGGAAGAGTTTTAAATGCAGCGGAGATGTCTTTCAGACAGATACTAA
>JAEAMF010000666.1_pt1 | contig 36521 bp, 35 predicted proteins | sample 8958721 | NCBI WGS metagenome assembly JAEAMF01 (sample SAMN16933255, study PRJNA681124) | bioreactor sludge metagenome | isolation source: anaerobic bioreactor treating anionic surfactant - SDBS | place: India: Bengaluru | collected 2019-02-28 | reverse complement strand
GTTCAACAAAGTCGGCCTGCCAGCCAATGCGGTGCATGAGGTACTGGCCAGTAACAAGCAGGCCAAGCAGTTCAGCCAGCTCAAACATGGCCAGGTTCTGGAAATTGAACTGGACAAGGACGGTCAACTGTCCAGTTTGCACAGCAAGGTCAGCGACCTGGAAACCATCCGCCTGACCAAGACCAGCAACGGCTATGCGTTCAATCGCGAGATCAGCAAACCGACTGTACGCACTGCCTATGTGCACGGCGTCATCAAGAGCTCGCTTTCTGCGTCAGCACAACGTGCCGGCCTGTCTCACAGCCTGACCATGGATATGGCCGGTATCTTTGGCTACGACATCGACTTCGCTCAGGACATTCGCCAGGGTGACGAGTTCGATGTGATTTATGAACAGAAGGTAGTCAACGGCAAGGTCGTAGGCACCGGCAATATCCTTTCCGCCCGCTTCAGCAACCGCGGCAAGAGCTATAGCGCCGTTCGCTATACCAACAAGCAGGGCAACACCAGTTACTACACCGCCGACGGCAACAGCATGCGCAAGGCGTTCATCCGTACACCGGTTGATTTCGCACGTATCAGCTCGCGCTTCTCTGCTGGGCGTAAACACCCGATCCTGAACAAGATTCGCGCGCACAAAGGCGTCGACTATGCAGCGCCACGTGGGACACCAATCAAAGCCGCTGGCGATGGCAAGGTGCTTCTGGCAGGGCGTCGCGGCGGCTATGGCAACACCGTCATCATTCAGCACGGTAACCGCTATCAGACGCTCTACGGGCATATGCAGGGCTTCGCAAAAGGCGTGAAGACCGGAGGCTCGGTCAAGCAGGGCCAGGTGATTGGTTATATCGGCACTACTGGCCTCTCCACCGGCCCACACCTGCACTATGAATTCCAGGTCAATGGCGTCCACGTCGACCCTCTGGGCCAGAAGCTACCCATGGCAGACCCTATCGCCAAGGCTGAACGCCAACGCTTCATGCAGCAGAGCCAACCGCTGATCGCACGCATGGACCAGGAAAAGGCCACCATGCTGGCCTCGAGCAAGCGTTAAGCGATGCCTCTCTATCTGGGGGTGATGTCCGGGACCAGCCTTGACGGCCTGGACATCGCATTGATCGAGCAAGCGCAACAGCTCAAGCCAACGCTACTCGCCACGCATTACATCCCCATGCCGGACACGCTTCGCCAGTCGCTACTGGCGTTGTGCGCCAGCGGGCCGGATGAAGTCGCCCGGGCAGCACTTGCCGAAAATGAGTGGGTGGCACTGGCAGCGACCGGAATCCAACAATTGCTGAGTACTCAGCACCTGCAACCCAGTGCCATTCGCGCCATTGGCAGCCACGGCCAGACCATTCGGCATGAACCGGCGCGCGGCTTCACTGTGCAGATCGGCAACCCAGCCCTGCTAGCCGAGCTCACGGGCATCAGCGTCGTCAGTGACTTCCGACGCCGCGACGTCGCCGCAGGCGGCCAGGGCGCCCCTCTGGTACCCGCCTTCCATGAATCGCTGTTCGAGCACCCAGGCGAACGCCTGGCAGTACTCAATGTCGGTGGTTTCAGCAACCTCAGCCTGATCGAGCACGGCATGCCAGTCAGAGGCTTTGACTGTGGTCCGGGCAACGTACTGCTGGACGCCTGGATTCAAGACCGCAAGGGGCTTAGCTTCGATGCAGGGGGCGCTTGGGCTGCGAGTGGGACGGTCATCCCGAGCTTGCTGTCTGCCTTGCTCAGTGACCCGTTCTTCGCGGGAACCGGCCCCAAGAGCACAGGCAGGGAAGTGTTTAACCTTCCATGGCTCAAGCACCACCTCAGCTCACAACCCATCCACGACGATGCCGACGTACAGGCCACACTGCTGGAGTTGACCGCACAAAGCATCATCAACTCACTGCAGGCAGCCCAACCGGGGACACAGGTACTGTTGGTATGCGGGGGCGGCGCGCACAACGACGTGCTGATACAGCGCTTGACCAAACTGCTTCCCGGTGCGCGGGTCAGCAGCACTGACGCTTGCGGCGTCGATCCGGACTGGGTAGAGGCGATGGCATTCGCCTGGTTGGCTCATTGCTGCCTGGAAGGCATTGCGGGCAATCGCCCCAGCGTCACCGGCGCCCGCGGCCCTCGCGTACTTGGCGCCATCTACCCTGCCTGAAGCGCACAGCAAAACGCCGCGCAAGTGCGCGGCGTTAGCAGTAGACACCCGGCCTTAGATCGAGAACGAAGAACCGCAACCACAGGTGGTGGTAGCGTTAGGGTTCTTGATCACGAAACGCGAGCCTTCCAAACCTTCCTGGTAATCCACTTCGGCACCTGCCAGGTACTGGAAGCTCATCGGATCGACAACCAAGGCAACGCCTTCGCGCTCCACGACAGTATCGTCTTCGGCAACGTCTTCATCAAAGGTGAAACCATACTGAAAGCCGGAGCAACCGCCGCCCGTTACGAACACTCGCAACTTCAGACGATCATTACCCTCTTCATCGACCAGGGTCTTCACCTTGTGCGCGGCGCCCTGCGTGAATTGCAAGGCCGTAGGGGTGAAGGATTCGACGCTCATGCTGACTATCTCCCGGCGCTGTGCCGCCATAATGCGTGATGACAGGCATTATCCGCTTCTCCGAGAAAATTGGTCAAGAATTGAAGCAGACCCACGCCACACGTGAAACGACACTGCAAGCGTCTCCCACGTGTGGTTTCCCGCGCTTTAAAGGTGATTAAGGCAACAGCCCCGCATGAGACAGACCCATGCGCTCGTCCAGGCCAAAAAGGATGTTCAGGTTCTGTACCGCCTGACCCGACGCGCCCTTGACCAGGTTATCGATGACCGAGAGCACTACGACCAGGTCACCACCTTGTGGCCGATGAACCGCAATACGGCAAACGTTGGCACCCCGCACGCTGCGGGTTTCCGGGTGGCTGCCGGCTGGCATGACATCGACAAACGGCTCATCTGCATAACGTTTTTCGAACAGCGCTTGCAGGTCAACCGAGGTATCGGCAACGGTGGCGTACAGGGTCGAGTGGATACCCCGGATCATTGGCGTCAGATGCGGCACAAAGGTCAGACCGACATCACCACCGGCAGCACGGCGCAAGCCTTGGCTAATTTCTGGGAGGTGACGGTGCCCTTTGACCGCGTATGCCTTCATGCTTTCACCGGCTTCGCAGAACAGCGACCCTACGCTGGCGCCACGGCCTGCACCGCTGACACCGGACTTGCAGTCGGCGATCAGGCGCGAGGTATCAGCAATACCGGCCTCAAGCAGTGGCAGGAATCCCAATTGGGTAGCTGTTGGATAGCAACCTGGGACGGCAATCAGGCGCGCCTGGCGAATCTGCTCACGGTTGACCTCAGGCAAACCATAGACCGCATCCTTGAGCAGTTCAGGTGCACCGTGTGGCTGGCCATACCACTTGGCCCACTCGTCAGCATCCTGCAGACGGAAGTCCGCAGAGAGGTCGATCACCTTGGTACCGGCTGCCAGGAGCTCCCCGGCCAGCGCATGGGCTACACCATGTGGCGTGGCAAAGAAGACCACGTCGCATGCTGCCAATGCCTTGCTGTCGGGCACGCTGAAGGCAAGGCCATCGTAGTGGCCGCGCAGGTTCGGGTACATGTCGGCGACGGCCAGTCCTGCTTCTGATCGCGATGTGATCACCGCCACCTCTGCCTGTGGATGCTGTGCCAACAGACGCAGCAGCTCGACACCGGTGTAACCCGTGCCGCCGACGATACCGACCTTGACCATAACGCGTGCCCCTTCTGAACGAACCGACTGTAGAGTGTAAAGCCAGCGATAATATGGGGCTGTCGCTTTGGTAACAACCGTTGAGATGACGGGGGCCACCCACAACCACTACTATCCGACCACCGTGAACCCTGAAGGAACTGCAAAACATGCTTTATCTATGGATCAAGGCCCTGCACATCGTCAGCGTGGTGTGCTGGTTTGCCGGGCTGTTCTATTTGCCCCGGCTCTTCGTCTACCACGCCCAGAGCCAGGACAGCATCAGCCAGGAACGTTTCGTGACCATGGAGCGCAAGCTGTACCGGGGCATCATGGGGCCGGCGATGATCGCCACTTTCATCTTTGGCATCTGGCTGCTTAGCTTGAACCCCGGCTTCATGAGCCAGGGCTGGATGCACGCCAAGCTGACACTTATCGTGCTGCTGACCGGCTACCACCATATGTGCGGCGCCCAGCTGAAACGTTTTGCACGTGGAGAAAACACTCGCAGCCACGTCTACTACCGCTGGTTCAATGAGGTACCCGTGCTGATTCTGCTGGGTATCGTCATCCTGGTGGTGGTCAAACCGTTCTAAGCCGAACCTCGTCGGCCACTACCCGCACTGCAGGCGCAACGCCTGTACGTAGCGGTAGTGGCTGCGCCCACCCCAACCTGTAAACTACGCGCCTTGAACAATGCCCCCCCTGATTGGAGAACTGCATGACCCGTTACGCCATGATCACCGGTGCCTCCAGCGGCCTCGGCCTGGCACTGGCCGAAGCACTGGCCAGGCGGGGGCGCAACCTGATTCTGGTAGCACGACAACGCGACCTGCTTGAACCTGTCGCCATCGAGCTGACGCAACGTTTCGGTGTAGAAGTTCTGTTCCGCGCCTGCGATCTCGGCGAGCCGCTGCGTCTGTCTGGCTTTCTACTTGAGCTCGAAGAAGGCGAACGGCAAATCGATCTGCTGGTGAACTGTGCGGGCATCCGCTCCTATGGCCCGTTCCTCGCTCAGGAATGGGCAGACGAGCAGGACCTGATCGAAGTGAACATTCTCGCCCTTACCCGCCTTTGCCACGCGCTGGGTAACGCCATGGCAGTTCAGGGCGGAGGGCAGATCCTCAACGTTGCCTCCCTCGCCGCGTTTGCGCCTGGCCCCTGGATGAGCAGCTATGCCGCAAGCAAGGCGTATGTTCTGCACTTCTCCGAAGGGCTACGCGAAGAACTCAAGCGCACCGGCATCAAGGTTTCAGTCCTCTGCCCTGGCCCGGTGCGCTCATCCAGACGCCGTATTCCACGCCTGGACAACAGCAAGCGCTGCCTGAGCGCCGAGGAAGTGGCGCTGTATACCGTTCGAGCGCTGGAAAAAAACCGTGCCTTGATCATTCCTGGTCGGCGCAATCGCTGGCTTGCGTTCAGCCCACGAATGCTCTCGCGCTGGCTCACACGCAAGCTGGCCGGTGCCATCAACCAACGCTATCGCCCAAGCAGAATCGAATAGAGGCTGGGCGGCAGGCCGCGCGCTGAGTACACTCAGGCCAGACCACCACCATGGAGCAAGCGTTGTGGAGACTCTCTTCACCAAGATCATCAACCGGGAGATCCCGGCCAAGATCATCTACGAGGACGACCAGGTTCTGGCCTTCCACGATATCGCACCACAGGCACCCGTACATTTTCTGGTTATCCCGAAAAAGCCTATCCGCACCCTCAATGACCTGACCGAAGAAGACAAAGGCCTGGCTGGCCATATCCTCTTCACCGCTCAGCGCCTGGCCAAAGAGCTGGGCTGCGAAGACGGTTTTCGTGTGGTCATGAACTGCAATGAGCTGGGCGGTCAGACCGTCTACCACATCCATATGCACGTGCTCGGTCAACGCCAGATGCACTGGCCGCCGGGCTGATCCAACGCAAGCCGTGTTATCTGGATTGGGGTAAACTATCGGGCACATTCTTGCGGAGGTGCCCGATGGCTACCGAACGTCACTACTCGCCGCTCGACCGCTTGTTGCTGCAGGTCGACACTGCCATGCGCACCTTGCTGCCCTTCAGCGGCCAACCTTCCCGCCCGTCTCCGGCGATCATCCAGCCCGACAGTGACATGGACGACGAACAAACGCGCCATGTAGCGGGCCTGATGCGCATCAACCATACCGGTGAAGTCTGTGCTCAAGCGCTGTATCAAGGCCAGGCACTGACGGCAAAGCTGCCGCAGGTACGCAAGGCAATGGAACATGCAGCCGAAGAAGAAATCGATCACCTGGCCTGGTGCGAACAGCGCATTCGCCAACTTGGCAGCCACCCCAGTGTGCTAAACCCGTTGTTCTATGGCATGTCATTCGGCATCGGCGCAGTGGCCGGGCTGATCAGCGACAAAGTCAGCCTGGGGTTCGTCGCAGCTACCGAGCATCAAGTGTGCAAGCACCTGGATGAGCACCTGGAGCAAATTCCAGCCGAAGATGAGAAATCACGGGCTATCCTCGAGCAGATGCGCATCGATGAAGCACACCACGCCGAGTCCGCACTGGACGCTGGGGGCTTCCGCTTCCCTGCGCCGATCAAGTTCGGGATGAGCCTTATGGCAAAGGTCATGACTAAAAGCACCTACCGTATGTGACCATCATGGCTGACCGCTTCGATGCTCAAGATCTTGCCCGTGCCGTAGCTGCGGGGATTCTCCAGCCCGGCCAGGATCAGGCCCTACTGGACTTTCTCAAGCAGCAACCGCAAGAGCGTGCCAGCTTCCAACTGGCGCATGTCGCCTATTACTTTGGCGCACTACTGATCATGGGCGCCATGGGCTGGCTATTGACCGAAGCCTGGATGAGTATCGGTGACAGCGCCCTGCTGCTGATCGCACTGAGCTACATCGCCCTGCTCACCCTGGCCGGCAAGGCCATGCACCGCAGTGGGCAGGTAATCCCTGGTGGGCTGCTCGCTGCCGTGGCGGTGAGCATTGTGCCGTTGGCAGTGTTCGCACTCGAACGCCTTAGCGGTTTCTGGCCCATGGACGACAGCCAAGGTGACTACCAGAACTACTACCGCTATGTACAAGGTGGGTGGTTGTTGATGGAAGTTGCGGCAGTGGTTGCCGGCCTGCTGATGCTGCGCCTGGTGCCCTTCCCGTTTATCGTGATGCCAATGGCGATCGCCCTCTGGTTCATGTCAATGGACCTGACCGAGTGGGTCTACGGTGACGGATTCAGTTGGGATCAGCGTCGAGAAGTCTCGCTGTGGTTTGGCCTCGGCTTGCTGCTGGTATGCGTCTGGATTGATGGGCGCAGCCGCCAGGACTATGCCTTCTGGGGCTATCTGGCCGGGCTCGCAGCCTTCTGGGGCGGGTTGACCTTGATGGACAGCGGCAGCGAATGGGGCAAGGCCATGTACTGCCTGATCAACCTTGGCTTGATGGCCGTTGCTCTTTTGCTGCGCCGCCCCGTGTTCATGGTGTTCGGGGCACTGGGTGTGGCGGCTTATCTGGGGTACCTGTCCTATGATGTGTTCGCTGACTCACTGCTGTTCCCGCTGGTACTGAGCCTGATCGGGATCGCGATTATTGGCCTTGGCGTGTTCTACCAGAAACACCGCGAGCGCTTGAGTACAGCCCTACGTACCCTGCTGCCAACTGCCATCGTGGATTTTCTGCCCGGATTGCGCCGCTAAATGCAGCGCAACAACCGGAGCGACTGACGAAAATAAAAAAGGGGCCCTCGCAAGGGCCCCTTTTTTTGCCTGGAAATTTACGCTGGCATGTTGCGAGCGTAAAAGATTTCAAGCATTTCGTGTTTTACACGCTCAGTCACCTGCGCGCGCTGTTCTGCAGACAAGTTGTTGGTCGCGTCGCCGAACAGGTAGTTGTCCAGATCGAAGTCCTTGAGCAGCATCTTGGTGTGGAACAGGTTCTCCTGATACACATTGACGTCCGTCATCTGGTAGGCGGACTTGGTATCTTCAGAGAGGTAGTTCTGGATCGAGTTGATCTCGTGATCGATGAAGTGCTTCTTGCCTTCGATGTCACGGGTGAAACCGCGCACACGGTAATCCACAGTCACGATGTCCGAATCGAACTGGTGAATCAGGTAATTGAGCGCCTTGAGCGGTGAAATAACCCCGCAGGTCGACACATCGATATCCACACGGAAGGTAGCGATGCCATCCACCGGATGAATTTCCGGGTAGGTGTGAACAGTGATATGGCTCTTGTCGAGGTGGGCCAGAATGGTATCTGGCAATGGGCCCGGCGACTCTTCGATCTGGCTGTCGGTCGGGGTGACCGGTTGTTCAGAGATCAGAATGGTCACGCTGGCGCCTTGTGGCTCGTAATCCTGACGGGCAATGTTCAGGATATTGGCACCAATGATATCAACCACATCGGTGAGAATCTGCGTCAGGCGTTCGGCGTCGTACTCTTGGTTGATGTACTCGACGTAGGCCTGCAGGTCCTGAGGGGACTCTGCATAGCAGATATCATAGATGTTGAAGCTCAAGGTCTTTGTCAGGTTGTTGAACCCGTGGAGCTTGAGTTTGCTTTTCACCGTTGAAAACTCTCTATATGTGTGCGGCCCGGCCGCGTGATCAAGCATGCCCGTCAGATGCGAACGACGCACCTGCGTAGGACGGTTAACACCTCTTCGCGATGGCGATTTTGGTTGTCTGGTCGGAGCAGGTCCGAGACAGGGCCAAAGCCCTGAAAAAGGGGCGCATTATGCAGACCTGAAGCCCGGTCTGCCAGAGTGTGCGCCGCTTTTATGATAGTTGAATGTCGACTCAACCCAGCTCGACGATTTCATAGGCGTGAGTAATCTCGACACCCGCACGCCCCAGCATGATCGAAGCCGAGCAATACTTCTCGGCAGACAGCTCAACCGCACGTTTGACCTGAGCCTCTTTCAAACCACGGCCCTTGACCACAAAGCGCAGATGTATCTTGGTGAATACCTTGGGGTCTTCACTCGCACGCTCAGCCTCCAGGAACGCTTCACAGCTTTCTACCGCCTGCCGCGACTTCTTCAAGATGCTGACCACATCGAAGTTGCTGCAACCGCCCAGACCCAGCAGCAGCATCTCCATCGGCCGAACGCCCAGATTACGCCCGCCACTCTCCGGCGGACCATCCATGACCACCACATGGCCACTGCCTGACTCGCCGAGAAACATGGCTTCGCCAGCCCACTGGATACGCGCCTTCATACCTGGACTCCATTAAACATGAAAAAGGCTGCCAGCTTAGACCCTGCGGGCACGTCGGAAAAGCTAAGCGTTCAAGGAAATGTGCCGATACAGGAACACGCGTCTGATAAGCTGACGCCAAATCACTGGCGCAAAAGCCAGGCTACTTACAAAAGTGTCCACGCATCGCTTCTTTCCGGAATTCAGCCATGGTTGCCTTGAACCTCCCAGCCAAGATCAAGAACATCGACAAGTTGCTTGCTCATTGTCAGCGTCGGCATTTCACTGCCAAGAGCAACATCATTTGCGCGGGCGACGAGGCTCATACCCTGTGGTACATCGTCAAGGGTTCGGTGACCATCCTGATCGAGGATGATGAAGGCCATGAGATGATCATCGCCTACCTCAACAGTGGCGACTTCTTTGGTGAACTTGGGCTCTTTGAACCCGAGGGCAAAGAGCAGCAACGCAGTGCCTGGGTACGCGCCAAAAGCGAATGTGAAGTGGCCGAAATCACCTATGAGAAATTTCGCGAGCTGGCCCGCCAGGACCCGGACATTCTCTACGCCCTCGGCAGCCAGATGGCACAACGCCTGCGTAACACGACTCGCAAGGTAGGCGACCTGGCCTTTTTCGACGTCACCGGACGCGTAGCCCGCTGCCTGCTGGAGCTATGCAAGCAACCCGACGCAATGACCCACCCGGACGGTATGCAGATCAAGATAACCCGCCAGGAAATCGGCCGAATCGTCGGATGCTCACGGGAGATGGTCGGCCGCGTGCTCAAGGATCTTGAAGAACGCAGCCTGGTTCAGGTCAAGGGCAAGACCATGGTGGTCTACGGTACCCGCTAGTCTTTCGCGATACCCGCAAGCACCGCGCCATAGGCCTGCGCCAACTGTGTAAACAGTGGGGCCTCGGGTACCACTTCGTGCAGGGCAATGTGGCTATCGGCCAGACAACGTTGCTCCAGCTCGCAAAACTCATTGAACCGGTTCACTGCGGCGACCATCGTTTCGCGCTCGTTGTCCAACAGCAGAGCACCATGCACCAGCACGACAGGCCGCTTGCCATTGAGCCCCTGACGCCAGCGCTGAGCCGTACCGACCAGTTTGCGACCATTAAGGTTGACGTTGTAACGACCATCGCAGAACGCCCCCTCGATCTCTCCGACCGAAGCAACCCCGCCCCACTCACGCAGGGCCTCGCACAAGGGTTGGCAAAGTCGCTCATAGGCGCTTTCGATCCGCCCATGATCACCCTCACTGCGCGGCGCAACATACACCAGGGCAATATTGATGACCGCTGGTGATTGCGGTACAGGCTCGCCGCCAGTCTCTCGCAACAATACCGGCCAGCCGGCAATCGCCAGTTCCGCACAGGCCGTCTCGAAGCCCTCCAGGCGACTCATGCGCCGAGGCATGACCAAAGCCCGGTCAGTCGGGCGCCAGAACAACACACCATGGTCTTGCTCACCTCGACACACTGCGGCCAGCAAATCCTGCTCAGCACGCAGGCCAGCTTCAACGGTCACGGCAACAGGTTGATCGTTCATCGCATTAACCTTGTCGATACAAAAAAGCCGGCATCGCCGGCTTCAGGGGTTGATCAGTCCAGACCTGGAACCAGATTCTGTGGCACACGCTCAGGGAAGAACAGACGCTGCAGTTCATAACCTGGATTGTCCGCGCGCATGAACGCTTCGCCGACCAGGAAAGAATACACCTCATTGATTTCCATCAACTCGACGTCGGCACGGGTCAGAATGCCGCTTTCAGTAATTGCCAGACGATCACGCGGAATGCGTGGCAACAGGTCGAGCGTCGTTTCCAGGCTCACCTCGAAGGTGTGCAGGTTACGGTTGTTGACACCAACCAGCGGGGTATCAAGGACGTTCAATGCCCGATCGAGTTCATCACCATCATGCACTTCGACCAATACATCGAGGCCGACACCTTTGGCGGTGGCCGCCAGCTCAGCCATCTTCACGTCGTCCAACGCGGAAACGATCAGCAGTACGCAGTCAGCACCCAGGGCTCGCGCTTCGACGATCTGGTAAGGATCGATCATGAAATCCTTGCGGATAACGGGCAAGGCACAAGCCGCTCGGGCCTGCTGCAAATACACATCAGCGCCCTGAAAGTAGTCGACGTCGGTCAGTACCGACAGGCAGGTTGCCCCACCCTTCTGGTAACTGACCGCGATGTCGGCCGGAACGAAGTGCTCGCGAATGACACCCTTGCTCGGCGAAGCTTTCTTGATTTCAGCAATAACCGCTGGTTGTTTGCGTGCCGCCTGCTCGATCAGCGCCTTGGCAAAACCACGAGGCGCATCGGCGCTGGCCGCCAGACGCTCAAGTTCGGCCAGGCTCACCCGGGCGCTGCGCTCGGCGACTTCTTCGACCTTGCGCGCGAGGATTTTTTCCAGAACCGTCGGCACACTCATCCTTCATTCTCCTGCTTGAATACAGCGGTAAACGCACCCAGCTCCTCGAGTTTTTCACGAGCAAGACCGGTGTGCAGCGCATCATGTGCCAACGCGACGCCCTCTTTGAGCGAAGAGGCGTGGTCTGCGGCATACAGTGCTGCGCCCGCATTAAGCACGATCATTTCTGCAGCCTTCTGACCGTTTTCAGTCTTGCGTCGGCCCAAGGCATCGCGAATCAGCTCCAGCGAAGCCGCCGGGCTTTCAACCGACAACCCATGCAGACTCTGGCTTTTCATGCCAAGGTCTTCAGGCTCGACCCAATACTCGGTAATCTGGTCGTTCTTCAATTCCGCCACAAAGGTCGGCGCGGCCAGGCTGAACTCGTCCAGACCATCCTTTGAATGCACCACCAGTACATGTTTGCTGCCCAAGCGTTGCAGCACTTCGGCCAACGGCCGGCACAGCGCTTGAGTAAACACACCGACCACCTGGTGCTTCACGCCGGCAGGATTCGTCAGCGGGCCAATCATGTTGAACAGGGTCCGCAACCCCAGATCACGGCGAGGGCCGGCAGCGTGCTTCATTGCCCCATGGTGCGACTGGGCAAACATGAAGCCGATACCAACGCTGTCAATGCAACGAGCCACTTGAACCGGGGTCAGGTTCAGGTAGATACCGGCGGCCTCAAGCAGGTCGGCACTGCCACTCTTGCCAGAAACGGCACGGTTACCATGTTTGGCGACCGTGCAACCCGCCGCTGCCACCACAAATGACGAGGCAGTAGAGACATTAAAGATGTTCGCGCCGTCGCCGCCGGTGCCGACGACATCGACAACACCGGCAAGGGTGTTGAGTTCAACTTTATCCGCCAGCTCACGCATCGCCGAGACGGCACCGACGATTTCGTCAATGCTCTCGCTCTTCATGCGCAGCCCCATCATGAAAGCGCCGATCTGCGCTTCGGTGCATTGGCCGGTCATGATCTGACGCATGACCTCGCGCATTTCATCGGTGGAGAGGTCCAACTGACTGACGATACGGGCCAGCGCGCTCTTGATATCCATGTTCGATCCTTAGCGGTGGCCGCCGCTCTGCTTGAGGAAGTTGGCGAACAGCTCGTGGCCCTGTTCAGTGAGGATCGACTCAGGGTGGAACTGCACCCCTTCGATATTCAGCGTCTTGTGCCGCAGGCCCATGATTTCATCGACAGAACCATCTGCCAGCGCGGTCCAGGCGGTAACCTCAAGACACTCCGGCAAGGTTTCGCGCTTGACCACCAGTGAGTGGTAGCGGGTTACGGTGAGCGGATTGTTCAAGCCCGCAAATACGCCAAGGTCGCGGTGGAACACCGGGCTGGTTTTGCCGTGCATCACCTGACGGGCACGCACCACGTCACCGCCAAAGGCCTGGCCGATGGACTGGTGGCCCAGGCAGACACCGAGAATGGGCAATTTCCCGGCAAAATACTTGATTGCCTCCAGCGACACACCTGCTTCGGTTGGGGTGCAAGGGCCGGGGGAAACAACGATACGTTCAGGCTTGAGCGCCTCGATCTGGGCGATGGTCAGTTCGTCATTGCGAATGACCTTGACCTCTGCACCCAACTCGCCAAGGTACTGCACGACGTTGTAGGTGAAGGAGTCGTAGTTGTCGATCATCAGTAACATCTGGTCAACCTCTTGAGTCTGCTGACTCTGAATACCTGTCTTGCGCCGAAAAGGCGCCATCTTCACTGGCGTGGCGTCTGCTCGGCCAAGGCTACGGCCCGGAACATCGCGCGGCGCTTGTTGATGGTTTCTTCCCATTCCAACGCGGGCACCGAGTCGGCGACGATGCCGCCACCGGCCTGTACATGCAACTCACCGTCCTTGATCACCGCAGTGCGGATCGCGATGGCGGTATCCATGTTGCCGTTCCAGGCGAGGTAACCGACCGCACCGCCATACACGCCGCGCTTTACCGGCTCCAGCTCGTCGATGATCTCCATCGCACGGATCTTCGGCGCCCCCGACAAGGTACCCGCCGGAAGAATCGCGCGTAGCGCATCCATAGCCGAAAGACCTTCCTTCAGTTGACCAGTAACGTTAGAGACAATATGCATCACATTGGAGTAGCGCTCGATCACCATTTTCTCAGTGACCTTGACCGAGCCGGTTTCGGATACCCGACCGGTGTCGTTACGCCCCAGATCAATCAGCATCAGGTGCTCGGCGATCTCCTTGTCATCGGACAGCAGGTCTTCTTCCAGGGCACGGTCGGCTTCTTCGGTTGCACCGCGTGGACGGGTACCGGCGATTGGACGTACGGTGACCAGGTTGTCCTCGACGCGCACCAGTACTTCCGGCGAACTGCCAACGACGTGGAAGTCGCCAAAGTTGAAGAAGTACATGTACGGCGTCGGGTTGAAGCAGCGCAGCGCACGGTACAGGTCGATAGGCGCGGCACTGAAATCAATGGACATACGCTGCGACGGCACAACCTGCATGCAGTCGCCCGCCAGGATGTACTCCTTGATGGTATCGACAGCACGCTCGTAGTCGTCCTGCGTGAAACTGGAGCGGAATGCGGGCTCGGCAGCCTGCAACCCCTTGAAATCCAGGCCACGGCGCGGCGTGATCGGCTGACGCAGTTGCTCGAGTAATTGCTCGAGGCGCGCCTGACCTTCTTCGTAGGCGTTTTCCTGCGCCGGGTCGACCAGCACGATCGCATGGATCTTGCTGGCCAGGTTGTCGAACACCACGACGGCATCGGAAACCATCAGCAAAATATCCGGCACACCCAACGGGTCTGGATTCGGGCATTTGCCCAGGCGCTTTTCCACATAGCGCACGCAGTCATAGCCAAAGTACCCCACCAGACCGCCGTCGAAACGCGGCAGACCAGCGATCGTCGGCACCTTGTAGCGATCTTTGAAGGCCTCGACGAATGCCAACGGATCGTCGACATCATGCCGCTCGACTTCTACACCGTCATGGCTGATGCGAACCTGATAGTCATGCACACGCAACACCGTGCGGCACGGCAAGCCAATGATGGAATAACGCCCCCATTTTTCACCGCCCTGCACGGATTCGAGCAGGTAGGAGTTGGGCTGGTCGGCCAGTTTTAGGTAAATGGACAGCGGCGTGTCGAAGTCAGCCAGGGTTTCGCAGGCAAGCGGAATGCGGTTGTAGCCGGCTGCGGCCAGGCGCAGGAATTCTTCGCGGGTCATGATAGCCTCGTGGCAAGGAGCTATGGGTCGGGCAAGCAAACGTGCCGGGTCAAGCCGGCTAGATAGAAGTCAGGCGCGCCAACGCCAACGGGCCAGTGCCTTGATGACTTTCATCCAGAGTTTGCAGGTGACCACCACGATGGAATCTCTATCAGGGGGGGATTGAACGTCCGACATTAGCTCAGTGTCTGCTTCTAAGCAACCAGGCAAGAGTGCACGAAGGTCATCAATCACCAATGTGGGTGACTCCTCGGCTATCGGACGACCATGGTTATAGCCATAGCTGAGTGCAACACACTTGACGCCAGCAGCCTTCGCCGCCAGCACATCGCTGCGCGAATCACCGACAAACAGCGCGTTTTCTGGCAGCACATTCGCCATTTTCATAACGAACATCAGCGCTGCCGGGTCTGGCTTCTGCTGCGGCAAGGTATCGCCGCCGATGATCCAGCGAAAATAACGGCCGATTTTCATCTGGTCCAGTAACGGGCCAACAAAGCGTTCAGGCTTGTTGGTGATCAGGGCCATTTCCACGCCCTGCTTGCGCAACCAACGCAGCGTATCCTTCACGCCAGGGTAAACCGCCGACAGCGCATGGCTTTCAGCATAGGCCTGCATGAAAATCTCCAGGCCCTTCTCCGCCTCGTCTTCATCGACGGCGGAGTGATCCAGGCCACCGGCCAAGGCGCGGCGTACCAGTACCGCAGCGCCGTTACCGACCCATTGGCGTACAGCCTCAAGGCCAACCGGACGACGGCCCATTTCGAGCAGCATCTGGTCCACAGCGACCGCCAGGTCCGGTACCGAGTCGATCAGCGTGCCATCCAGATCGAACATTACCAGCCTGGGCAGGCTGCCCGGGAACAGCTGCTCGAAACCACTCATGGCCGTGCCAAAGCCAGTTCAGCATGCATTTTGGCGATGACTTCGCGGTAGTCCGGCGCATTGAAGATCGCAGAACCGGCAACAAAGGTGTCAGCGCCAGCAGCAGCGATCTCGCGGATGTTGTTGACGTTGACGCCGCCATCGATTTCCAGACGGATATCGCGACCACTGGCCTGGATCAGCGCGCGAGCCTCACGCAGCTTGTCGAGGGTGCCGGGAATGAACTTCTGACCACCAAAGCCTGGGTTGACGCTCATCAACAGGACCATGTCGACCTTGTCCATGACGTACTTCAAGGCATCGAGCGATGTTGCCGGGTTGAACACCAGGCCCGCCTTGCAGCCACCATCACGGATCAGTTGCAGCGAGCGGTCGATGTGCTGGGAAGCTTCTGGGTGGAAAGTGATGTACGTCGCACCGGCTTCAATGAAATCGCCAATGATGCGATCTACCGGGCTGACCATCAGGTGCACGTCGATCGGCGCGGTGACGCCATACTTGCGCAGCGCACTGCAGACCATCGGGCCGATAGTCAGGTTGGGGACGTAGTGGTTATCCATGACATCGAAGTGAACGATGTCGGCTCCGGCCTCCAGCACATTGTCGACTTCCTCGCCCAGGCGAGCGAAATCGGCAGAGAGAATGGAGGGGGCAATAGCGTAGGGCTGCATGGCGCACCTGTAGGGCAGAAATCACGGTGGTGCGCATTGTAGCTCAAGCGACCGGCCAAGGGCTGACCGGTATCAATCACAGCGACAAACAGGTACCAAGGCGTGCCCCCCAGGTTTTGCACCTGAGGGGCACAGGCATCAAGCCGGCTGCTGGGTGCGCAGTTTTTCGCTACGCCCACGCAACCATTCCAGGGTCAGCAGCAGGAGCACCGAGAATGCAATCAGCAAGGTCGCGGCCGCCGCAATGGTCGGGCTCAGGTTCTCACGGATACCGCTGAACATTTGCCGTGGCAAGGTCGCCTGCTGCGGGCCAGCAAGGAACAGGGTGACCACCACTTCGTCGAACGAGGTCGCAAAGGCGAACAAGGCTCCGGAAATGACGCCAGGTGCAATCAATGGCAGGGTCACACGGCGGAACGCTGTCAATGGCGATGCACCCAGGCTGGCCGCTGCACGCACCAGGTTATGGTTGAAGCCCTGCAGGGTTGCCGAAACCGTGATGATCACAAACGGCACACCCAGCACGGCATGCACCAGGATCAGCGAAATGAAGCTGTTTCCCATGCCCAGCGGTGCGAAGAACAGGTAGCTGGCCACACCGATGATCACCACCGGCACCACCATCGGCGAAATCACCAATGCCATCACCAGCGATTTACCAGGGAAGTCGCCACGGGTCAGGCCAATCGAGGCCAACGTACCGAAGACCATTGCCAGCACCATGGCCGCTGGCGCAACGATGATGCTGTTCTTCAGTGCGCGCATCCACTCCGCCGAAGCGAAGAAGTCCTGATACCAGTGCAGCGAGAAGCCCTGCAGCGGGTAGACCAGAAAACTGCCCGAGTTGAATGACAGTGGAATGATGACCAGCACCGGCAACACCAGGAACAGCAGGATCAGCCCGCAGAGGATACGCAAGCTGTAGAACCAGACCCGCTCGATAGGCGACATGTAAGGACTCAACATGGAAAGGCTCCTCAGCTCAGACGACGGCGGCTTGAACCGACCAGCCAGCTATAGATCAAGTACAACAGCACGGTGGCAAGCAACAGCAAACCGCCCAGCGCCGTGGCCATACCCCAGTTGATACTGGTGTTGGTGTAGAAGGCGACGAAGTAGCTGACCATCTGGTCGTTCGGGCTACCCAGCAACGCCGGGGTGATGTAGTAACCGATCGCCAGGATGAACACCAACAGGCAGCCTGCGCCAACGCCCGCATAGGTTTGTGGGAAGTACACCCGCCAGAAGCTGGCGAAAGGATGGCAACCCAGCGAGATGGCTGCACGCATGTAAGTCGGCGAAATGCCCTTCATCACGCTGTAAATCGGCAGGATCATGAACGGCAGCAGGATATGCACCATGGAGATGTACACACCGGTCCGGTTGAACACCAACTCCAGTGGTTTGTCGATGATGCCGATCACCATCAGTGCGCTGTTGATCAAACCACCAGACTGCAACAGCACGATCCAGGCGGCAACACGCACCAGGATCGAGGTCCAGAACGGCAACAGCACCAAGATCATCAGCAGGTTGCTCTGGCGGGTTGGCAGGTTGGCAAGCAGATACGCCAACGGATAGGCCAACAGCAGACAGATGCCAGTGATGACGAAGCCCATCCACAGGGTACGGGCGAAAATGTCCAGGTAGATCGCCTGGTCAGGGGTAGCCGGGGCCAGCTCGCCCAGATCGTCGATACGATGGTCCAGGGAAGCCAACAGGTAGAACGGGGTGATACTACTGGTGTTACGGCGAATCGCCTGCCAGTAGGCGGGGTCGCCCCAACGCTCGTCCAACTCCTGCAGCGCTTCTTTATAAGAAGCCGGCTCGGCCTTGAACGGAAGGGCACGGGCAGTCTTGGCCAACAGGCTACGGTAGCCAGCCAGCTCCATGTTCAAACGCTTGGACAGGTCGCCCAAGGTCTGGTTCTTGCGCGATTCGGCGAGATCGTCGGCCAATGCCTTGTACACCGGCTCGGCCGGCAGGCTCTTGCCATCCCACTCGCTGACCGCAACGACGGTACGCGGCAAGCCGCTGACCACCTCAGGGTTACCGACACTCTTGTACAACAGCGCAGCGATAGGCACCAGAAACACCAGCAGCAGAAACACTGCCAGAGGTGCGATCAATGCCTGCGCCTTCCAGCGGTTGACCCGCTCGGCATGCGCCAGGCGACGCTTGAGGGAAGGACCGGTGCCTTCGTTCAGGGGCACTGCGATGGCCATAGCGAACTCCGAAAAACTTGATCAAAAGGCGCGTCACCGGAAGGGTGACGCGCCATCAGCACGGCTTACTTGGCTGCCCACGCGTTGAAGCGTTGCTCCAGTTGCTCGCTATTGTCGGCCCAGAACGCCACGTCGATTTGCACCTGATTGGCGATGTTTTCCGGGGTGGTCGGCATGTCTTTCTTGATGCTGTCAGACAACAGGGCGACAGCTTTCGAATTCGCCGGACCGTAAGCGATGTTTTCGGAGTAGGTCTTCTGCTGCTCTGGCTTGACCGAATAGGCGATGAACTTCTTCGCCTCTTCAAGGTTTTTGGCACCCTTTGGAATGGCCCAAGCGTCGAAGTCGTAGATACCGCCGTTCCACACCACCTTCAGGTTGCTTTCTTTCTGAACGGCGGCGATACGACCGTTGTAGGCCGAGCTCATGACCACGTCACCCGAGGCCAGGTACTGCGGTGGTTGAGCACCGGCTTCCCACCACTGGATGCTTGGCTTGAGTTCATCAAGCTTCTTGAAGGCGCGATCCTGGCCTTCCTTGGTCGCCAGCACTTTGTAGACTTCCTTCGGCGCGACACCGTCGGCCATCAAGGCGAATTCCAAGGTGTACTTGGCGCCCTTGCGCAGGCCACGCTTGCCCGGGAATTTCTTGGTATCCCAGAAATCGGCCCAGCTGGTTGGCGCAGATTTCAGTTTGTCGGCGTTGTAGGCCATCACCGTGGACCACACGAAGAAACCTACACCGCACGGCTGAATGGCACCGGGAACATAGTCGGACTCATCACCGAACAGCGCCGGGTCGAGCTCCTCGAACATGCCTTCGTCGCAACCACGCGCCAGCTCTGGCGATTCGACTTCGACCAGGTTCCAGGACACGCTTTTGGTGTCGACCATGGCTTTGACCTTGGCCATCTCGCCGTTGTACTCACCCGCAACAATCTTGCCGTTGCCAGCCTTTTCCCAAGGCTCGTAGAACGCCTTGGTCTGGGCTGCCTTATTCGCGCCCCCAAAGGAAATCACAGTCAGATCGGCCGCCGCCATGGCCTGGGTTGCTGCGAACAGGCCCAAAGAAAGGGCGGTCAACTTCAAGTGCTTGAGCATTATTATTCTCTCCACAGTGCAGGGTTGGTGAAGCAAACCTCAATGGGCTTCCAGGATCGGATCGAGCGCGCGACCGTGCTCGACCTCCCAGCCCAGCGGTACCACATCGCCCACAGCCAGGGCTGGGTCGAGTTCGGCAATCGGCTGCTTCACGAAGAAATCGGCCTTGCCGCAGACTTCCAGGCGCACCCTTACGTGGTCACCCAGGTAGACGAATTCGGCCACGCGGCCGGAGAAACGGTTGACGCAATGTTCGCTATGGCCGTTGAGGCGCACGCGCTCAGGGCGAATCGAAAGGGTTACAGGCTCGCCCGGCTGACCGACGTTGACCGCCAGCGCCTCAATCTTCTCGCCACGCGCCAGTTGCACCTGGCAACGGTCACCGCTCTGGCTGAGCAAACGGCCATTGATACGGTTGTTCTCACCGATGAAGTTGGCAACGAAGGTGTTCTTCGGCTCTTCGTAGAGGGTGCGTGGGTCGGCGATCTGCTGAATCTCGCCTTGATGGAACACCGCCACCCGATCCGACATGGTCAAGGCTTCACCTTGGTCGTGGGTCACATACACCACGGTCACGCCAAGGCGTTGGTGCAGGTGTTTGATTTCCATCTGCATGTGTTCACGCAGCTGCTTGTCCAGCGCGCCGAGCGGTTCGTCCATCAGAACCAGCTGTGGCTCGAACACCAGCGCCCGGGCCAAGGCCACACGCTGCTGCTGACCACCGGAGAGCTGGCCCGGATAACGCTGGGCGAAGGCATCGAGCTGAACCATGTTCAGCACCCGCTTGACCCGCTCACTGATGTCGGTCTTGCTCAGGCCGCGCACGGTCAGCGGGAACGCCAGGTTCTCGGCAACGGTCATGTGCGGGAACAGCGCATAGTTCTGGAACACCATGCCGATGTCACGTTTATGCGGCGGTACATTATTGATCGAGCGACCCGCCAGTTGGATCTCGCCAGCGGTCGGGGTCTCAAAGCCAGCCAACATCATCAGGCTGGTAGTCTTGCCCGAGCCCGAAGGCCCCAACAAGGTGAGAAACTCGCCTTTGCGAATGTCCAGATTGAGGTCTTTGACGATTAGCGACTCGCCATCGTAGCTCTTCTGCACACCACGGAAGCTGACCAGCACTTCGCCGGTTGCAGCGCTCGAATTCACCTCACTCATACCCGTACCTTTTTGTTGGATGACTGCCGTAACACAAGCCTAGTGAAGGCAAAAGGCAGCGCAAATCGGGGGTGGAGAGAGATTGACATCAGCCGGGTGGAAGGGTTGTTGTAGGGATTGCCCTACAAGGATGGCGTTTTTAGATATCCGCCGACGCTACTGGAGCCCCCCAACCAATGCCACCCCCGGCAGGACAGCGTGGGAAGGGCCCGATGGGCCGACGCAGGGTGTCGCATTCAGAACAGTCAGAGCAGCTTGTGCTCCATGGCGTACTTCACCAGCTCAGCCAGCGAGTTGACGTTGAGCTTCTGCATCAGCCGCGCCTTGTGCGTGCTGATGGTCTTGTTGCTCAGGGCCAGTTGCTGGGCAATGTCGTTGACATTGGCACCTTGGGCCAGACGCTCGAAGACCGAAAACTCACGTTCGGATAGCAGCGAGTGCAGGGGGCGAGCGTCCGTCAGGCCTACCTCAAAGACCATTCGGTCTGCCAGATCCGGATCAATGTAACGCCCCCCTGAAGACACCCGGCGAATCGCCGTCAGCAACAAGGCAGGGTCACTGTCCTTGGTTGCATAGCCGGCGGCGCCAATCTTAAGCGCCCGCGCAGCCATCTGTGCTTCGTCATGCATCGACAGCACCAGGATCGACGGCGGGTTGTTCAGCGCCCGGATACGCGGGATCGCCTCAAGACCATTGACGCCTGGCATCGAGATGTCCAGTAACACCACTTCGCACTCGGTATGACGCAAGGTATCGAGTAGCTGCTCGCCATTGGCGGCCTCGCCCACCACCTGCATGTCCTTGGCCAGGCCGATCAATTGTTTGATGCCTTCGCGCACAATGGTGTGGTCTTCAGCAACCAGTACTCGTATCACGGCCCTGCTCCTGTGTTAATCCAAGGGAATCCGCACGCTCAGGCTGGTGCCCTCGCCAGGTTCACTGTTGAGTGTCATGGTGCCGCCCAGCATCAGCACCCGCTCGCGCATACCAACCAGCCCGAAGGAACTCGGGCGACTATCGTGCATGGCGAAACCAATACCGTCATCACTGATGGTCAGGCATAGCTGCTGCTCATCTTCGGTCAGGCTTATCTCTACAGTATGCGCCTGAGCGTGGCGCATCACATTGGTCAACGCCTCCTGCAAGATACGGAACAACCCTATGGCCTTGGCATCGCTCAAGGGCGGCAGGTTTTCCGGCACCTCCACCAGGCAAGGAATCTGCGTACGCGCCTCAAAGCGACGCGCCTGCCATTCGATTGCCGATGCGATCCCGGCGTCGAGGATCGGCGGGCGCAATGCCGTCGCTACATCGCGCACCAGTTGAAAGAGCTGGGCAATCAGGCGTTTCATGCTCGCCAAGCGTTCATTCAAGCCGGGGTCGAGGTCGGCATAAGCAAGCTCGCACATCGATGTCTCCAGTTTCAGTACGGTGAGCATTTGGCCCAGTTCGTCATGCACCTCGCGGGCGATGCGGGCCTTCTCTTCCTCCCGGACGCTTTCCAGGTGCGCCGACAGCTCACGCAATTGCTCCTGCGAGCGCGCCAACTCCAGTTCGATCACCTTGCTCTGGGTGATGTCCCACACGATGCCGTCCCAGACCACACGCCCATCGCCCAGTGCCCGCGCGGTGGCCTTGATGTCGGCCCAGCGTATGTCGCCCTGACGCGTAACGATTCGCCCCTGCCAGGCCCAGTCACTGTCAGTCTCAAGTGCTCGGTCCTGGACCTGATGATAATGGGCACGGTCATCCGGATGAACCAGGCTGCGCAAGCCCATATGCGGGCGCTGGATTTCAGCCGGCGTATAGCCAACGAGTGCCTCACTGCCCTCACTGATGTACGGGAACTCCAAGAGACCAACAGGCGGATCCCGCTCTAGGCGAAACACCAGGCCCGGGACGTTGGCGGCAATCCCCTTGAGCCGTGCCTCGCTTTCCTGTTGCGCCGCCAATGCACGGCGACGCTCGGTGACATCGGTCAGGAACACCACCAGGTACTCGGCATCACGAAAACGCAGGAAGCTCAGCGAAACATCCACCGGCAACAGTCGGCCATCAGCGCGCAGGCATTCGGTTTCAAAGCGTTGCGCCGCTTCGTCACAGGAACGCGCACGCTTCCACAGCGTCAACCAGCGATCCATGTGCAGATTGGGCTCGAAATCGATCAACGGGCGCTCCACCACCTGCCCCGACGCATAACCGAGCATCGCTTCGGCTGCGCGGTTGGCATAACGTACATGGCTGTCCCAGTTGACCCACAGAATGCCGACGGTACTTTGATCAATCGAGAACTGGCTCAAACGCAGCGCCTGTTCTCGCGCCAAACGCTGGGCAATATTGTCGCGCGCGGCGAGAAGGCTATGTTCCAGCGCATGCTGTTGACGCCGCTGCCAGAGCACGATGGCCATGGCGCTCAGCAACAACGCAAGCAGCAGCAGGCTCAGGTTTTGCCAGAAACCCGGCGACTCGCTCAGGCGCGGGTACTTGGGCTGCAGCCAACGGTTGTGCAGTTTCTCGAGGTCTTTGGGCGGAATCGCCTGCAGCCCCCGCTCAAGTATTTCCGCCAACTGCGGCCAGTCACGTCGCGAGCCGATACGCAGCAACTGCGGCAAGCCAATATCACCGACCACCGCCAGCTCGCTGAATTCGTTCTCGCGAGACAGACGGCTGAGCTGGGCTTCATCCACCACCGCGTAGCGTGCCTGCTCAGTGAGCAACAGCTGTAGAGCCTGGCGCTCCAGTGGTACACCTTGCACATTCAAATTGGGATAGGTGCTGCGCAAATAATCGGCCACCGCACTAGGCATGCGCACAGCCACGCGGTCCGTACTGCTGAGCTTTTCCAGGTCCACCGCTACGGCACCATTACGCGGGCCGACAATCAACTGCGGCACACGCATGTACGGGTCGCTGAACAACCATAAGCGCAAGCCCGCTGGCGTTTGGGTCAAGCCGGGGGCCATATCGATTTCGCCGCCCACCAGCGCGTGCTCAAGCGCCGACTGGTCAGGATAGTTACGCCATGTCAGGTCCAGCCCCAAGCGCTTGCCAAGCCAGTTCATCAACTCGACATTAACCCCCGAAAGCTGCTGAAGCCTGCGGTCGAACTGAGCATAAGGGGCTTGCAGTACCAAACCCACACGCAGGCTGCGATGTTCGTCCAGCCACTGCTGTTGAGCCGGATCCAGCTGCAGCGGCGGCGTTGTCGATGCCGGTGCGGCCCACACGATAAAGGGCAGACAAAAACAGCCGATAAACCACAAGCAGCGCAAACGCTTCATCTTGAATCTCGTCATAGAACGGACGGCCTCAGAGCATGGCCGTCCCGGACAAATACCTTTAGGCTGCCGGTAATAATCTGGCCTGGATAGATCCATGTTCCCACTGAATCGCACAACGCTTCCTGCGTTATGCCTGTCCTTGATACTACCTTGTACCCTACACGCCGCAGATGGCGAAACGCCAGAGCCGGCGAAAGAGGCACAGCCCGCGCCTGTGCAGCGCCAAGCCCTGAATGAACGCAGCCAGGACGATGCCTTGGCACTTGAGCGCCAAGCCCCAAAAGAAGAACAACAAACCCTGCAAGCCGGCAGCGAGAGCTTTCTGGCCCTCTGGAAGCCCGCCAATAGCGGCGACCCGGAAGGAGCATTGATCATTCTTGCGGGTGTCGGCGAAACCGCAGACTGGCCAAAGGCTGTTGGCCCACTACGGCGCAAATTTCCGGATGCCGGTTGGCACAGCCTTAGCCTGAGCCTGCCCGACCTGCTGGCTGACAGCCCGAAACCCCGGGCCGAACCACCGGCCAAGCCCGCAGAGCCCAGCGCAGAAGGCCAGCAGGCACCGGCCAAAGACACACCTGCCGACGCCAATGCCAGCGTTGAACAAGCCACGGCCGCCGAAGGCGAAAGTGCCGATAACAGCGAACCGGCACAAACGCCGGAAGCTCAAAGCAACGCCGATGCCGAACGGATTTTTGCTCGCCTGGATGCGGCCGTCGCTTACGCGCAGCAACAGAATTCCCGTAGCGTTGTACTGCTCGGACATGGCACGGGGGCCTACTGGGCTGCTCGCTACCTGAATGAACGCCAACCGGCGCAGGTACAAAAACTTGTGATGGTCGAAGCACAAACACCGGCCACTGCGGACCAGAACCTGACGGCCCTGGCACCGGGGCTGAAGCTGCCGACGGCCGATTTCTACTACAACCAGCCACGAGCCCGAAAGGCGGCCGAGCAGCGACTACAAGCCAGCAAACGGCTAAAAGGCAGCAACTACCACCAAGTGGTCCTCACTGCCATGCCCGGTAACCGCAACGCCGAACAGGAAAACCTGTTTCGCCGGGTCCGTGGCTGGTTGAGCCCCAGCCAGGACAACTAAAATCCCTGCCGCGTGCGGATGACCGAGTAAGCCTGATGCAGATCACGGGTGTACTCGGTCGCCTCCCGCACACGCTCAGGGCTCGCGCCACTACCCACTAATTTGTCGGGGTGGTGACGGCTCAACAAGCGCCGATAAGCACGCTTGATCTGCTCAGGCGCTGCGCCCACCTCGACACCCAGCAACTTCAGCGCATCCGGATACGCCAGGGTGGCACTGCCCAGCGCGGCTTTCTGAGGTTCATAGTCCTGCGTCAAGGCCTTCACCTTGGCGGCTGACCAGCCCAACGCCTGCCCCCATTGCACAATCAACTCACGTTCATGAGGGCTCGCCCGGCCATCGGCCCAGACCATCCGCAGACACGCACGCAAAACCCCTTCGGCAGCATGCGGTTGCTGTTTGAGGCGACGCAGATAGCGCCCGAGCCGCTCCCGTCCGTTCTTGCCCCGGTTGAACGCCGCAATCGCCCGGCGCCGCGCCGGATCGCTCATTTCCAGGCGCTGCATTTCCTGCCGTGCCTGCTGAATGTGCCCCTCCACCACTCGGCCGTCACTCTTGGCCAACCGCCCCAACAGCAGGAACAACACCTCATCGTCACGCAACACGGGGCGACCACCCAAGCGCTCACGCACGTGCGCCCAGCTATGCAACTGCAGACGGCGGTCCATCGCCTGACCAAGTAACGCCCCCAGCAAGGCCCCAGGAATGCTGGCAATGGCGAAACCCGCCCCAGCACCAATCACTGTGCTCGGCCACAACATCTCAGCGGCGCTCGCCAGTCATGATGCGTTCGACATCGGCAAGACGCTCAAGCGTGCCCACATCCACCCAATGGCCAGCGAAGTGCTCGCCGCTCACCTGCCCCGTTGTCATCGCCTGGCGCAACAGCGGCGCCAGTTTGAAGGCGCCTGGCTGGCAGTCGGCAAAAAGTGCCGGATCAAGCACGGCAATACCGCTGTAGGTCAGGGTGTCAGCCCCCGCCTCGGCGTCGAGCACCCGGCCATCGACCAAACGAAAATCACCCTTGCCGTGATGCCCGGGGTTATCCACCAGCACCAAATGCGCCAAACCCGCCAAGGGCTGACGCAAGCGGGAGAAGTCAAACTCGGTCCAGATATCGCCGTTAACCAGCGCAAACGGCGCATCACCCAGTAGTGGCAACGCCTTGTAGATACCCCCGCCGGTTTCCAGTGGTTCACCTTCCGCCGAGTACTGAATGCTAAGCCCCCACTGCGCACCGTCACCCAGGTAGTCTTCAATCTGCTGGCCAAGCCAGGCGTGATTGATCACGACATCCTTGAACCCGGCGGCAGCCAGTGCCTTCAGGTGATACTCGATCAACGGCACCCCCGCCACTGGCACCAAGGGCTTTGGGGTATGCAGCGTCAGCGGCCGCATGCGCTCGCCTTTTCCCGCAGCCAGGATCATTGCCTTCATGACCGCACTCCGGCTGCCTGCTGCAACTGCGTGATCAACTCACCGAGTTCAGCAAGCTCCGGACGACGGGCAACCACTGCATCTATATAAGCAAAGAAACGCGGCACATCACCCAGGTAGCGTGGTTTGCCATCGCGGTGGCAGATCCGCGCGAAAATGCCGATCACCTTCAGGTGGCGCTGCACGCCCATCAGGTCACTGGCACGGTGGAAACTGTCAAAGTCGCCTTGCACAGGGATGCCCCGGGCTTGCGCACGCTGCCAGTAATCACGCAACCAACCGGCTACGCGGGCCTCTGGCCAGCTCAGAAACGCATCTTTGAACAGGCAGGTGATGTCATAGGTGACCGGGCCATACACGGCATCCTGAAAATCCAGCACGCCCGGGTTCGGGGTACTGAGCATCAGGTTGCGCGGCATATAGTCGCGGTGCACCAGTACCTTAGGCTGATCCAGCGCACTGTCGATCAATAGACCGCTCACACGCTGCCAGGCCGCGTGTTGCGCCTCGCTGAAGGCAAGCCCCAGTTCCCGCCCCACGTACCACTCAGGGAACAACTCCAGTTCGCGGCGCAGCAGCGCGACGTCATAGCTGGGCAATGGCGCCGTCATGGGTAACCGCTGGAACGCTAACAGTGCGTCAACCGCATCATTGAACAAGGTGTCGGCATTGTCGGCATCAATGACATCCAGGTAAGTCTGCTTGCCCATATCACTGAGCAGCAGAAAGCCACGCTGCAGATCCTGCGCATAAATGTTCGGGACATGGATGCCGGCACTGGCCAGCAAATGATCGATATCCACGAAGGGCTTGCAGTTTTCCTGGGGCGGCGGTGCGTCCATGACGATAAAACTGCGGCCATTGGCTTCCCAGCGAAAGTAGCGGCGGAAGCTGGCATCGCTGCTGGCGGCAGTCAGGCTGCCTTGCGGCACCTCGCCCCAGCCCTGGGCCTGGAACAGATTTGCCAGTTGTTCATCGAGCCAGACATTCAAGTGTTGCAGGCGTACATCGTGATCGGGCATTACAAGGGTCTCCGACGGCCCTAGCCGTCAAGCGGGTCATGCTTTATTAGCACGCAGGAAGCCCGGACTAATAAGATGGCATTGAAATCCCCCGCGTTTCGTAAAAAATTCCCGTTGCTGGTTACCGGCGGCTTGCTGGCCATGCAACCTCTGGCGACGTCGTATGTGGTCGCCGCAGAACAGTTCGACTGTCAAGTGTCTGCTGCCGGCGGTTGGGACTGCAAGCCCAAGACCACTACTGCCAACTTGCCTCCACGTCCTGTGCACCCAGGCGCCGCCGTCAGCTCGACCGACGAAACCTCGGCACCCGCTGCCGAAGCGGCTGAAGAGCCGGGCAAAGGCCCGATGCTCGTCACTGAAAGCAAAGGCCGTGTACTGAAATCGCGTAGCGCCGATTACAGCCATCTTGACTGGGTACCCCGTGACAAGCTGACCCCTGCACAACTGGCCGAGACTGGCCCGTACTGTGGTGGCGCCTATGTCGAGCCAACCCGCCCCGGCATGAACGACAGCACCCCGAAAGACGAAGCACCGACCTTCATTGGTGCCAAGGTTTCGCGCTACCAGCAGGAGCAGCAGATCGCTCAGCTCGCCGGTGACGTGGTGATGCGCCAGGGCAGCATGCAGGTCGAGGCCGATGAAGCCAACCTGTACCAGGCTGAAAACCGTGGTGAGCTCAAAGGCAACGTGAAGATTCGCGACAACGGCTCGCTGGTGGTTGGCGATCACGCCGATATTCAGCTCGACACTGGCGAAGCCAAGGTCGACAACGCCGAATACGTGATGCACAAGTCACACATCCGCGGTAACGCCCTGTATGCCAAGCGCGCCGAAAACGCCATCATCCGGCTGAAAGACGGTACCTACACCACCTGTGAGCCGAACAGCAACGCCTGGCAGCTCAAGGGCAACAACATCACCCTGAACCCGGCCACCGGTTTCGGCACCGCGACCAACGTCACCCTGCGGGTCAAGGATTTCCCGGTGTTCTATACACCGTACATCTACTTCCCGATCGACGACCGTCGCCAATCCGGCTTCCTGCCACCGTCGTTCAGCACCAGCAGCGACAGCGGCTTCACGCTGGTCACCCCGTACTACTTCAACCTGGCGCCGAACTACGATGCCACGTTGTACCCGCGCTACATGGCCAAGCGCGGCCTGTTGATGGAAGGCGAGTTCCGCTACCTGACCGAGTCCAGCGAGGGCCAATTCGGCGGCGCCTGGTTGAACGACAAGGAAGACGAACGCAAGCTGCAGTCCGACTACAAGGACCAGCGCTGGATGATCAACTGGCAGCACAAAGGCGGCCTTGACTCGCGCCTGATGACTGAAGTCGACTACACCGACATCAGCGATCCGTACTACTTCCAGGATCTGGAAACCGACCAGATTGGCGTTGAAAGCCGCGACTACGTGAACCAGCAGGGCGCGCTCACCTACCGTGCCGAGGACTACACGGCGCGGTTGAACGTGCAGGCCTACGAGCTGGCGACGATCACCCGGATCACGCCGTACGACCGGTTGCCGCAAATCACCTTCAACGGGAAGCTGCCGTACCATCCAGGCGGGCTGGACCTTTCCTACAAGACCGAGTTTGCACGTTTTGAGCGCGACCTGCGCACCGGCAACTTCATTGATGAAAATGGAAATTCCGACCCGTGGTATGACACTCGCGTTTCGGGCCTGGCACGTGCCAATGGTGACCGAATCAACCTGGCACCACGAATCAGCCTGCCGCTGGAAACCGGTTATGGCTTCCTGAAACCATCGCTGACCTACGTCTACACCGACTACAACCTGGACCTGGATCAGCGCGGGAAAGACACACTGGCCGATGGCGAGACCTTCAAAAGCTCGCAGAACCGTGATGTCCCTGTCTTCAGCGTGGACAGCGGCCTGTACTTCGACCGCAATACCCAATGGTTCGGCAAGAACTACCGCCAGACCCTGGAACCGCGACTGTTCTACCTGTATGTGCCTTACAAAGATCAGACTGATATCCCAGTCTTTGACACCAGCGAAAGCACCTTCAACTATTCCTCACTCTTCCGTGAGAACCGCTTCAGTGGCTCCGACCGCATCGGCGACGAGAACAAGCTGTCGCTTGGCGTGACCAACCGCTGGATTGAAGAGAACGGCTTCGAGCGGCAACGCTTCAGCATTGGCCAGGCCTTGTACTTCAAGGACCGCAAAGTCCAGTTGCCGCGTATTGACTGGCGTGATCGCGAAGATGCCCAAGCGAACGTTTCGCCCTACGCCCTGGAATACCAGTACCGCTTCAACCGTGACTGGCGCCTGAACTCCGACTTCAACTGGGATCCGGACAGCCGCAGCACCCGTTCGGGCAGTGCGATGTTCCACTACCAGCCTGAAGACAACGTCAACAAAGTGGTCAACCTCGGCTACCGCTACCGTAACGATACCGTCCGCTATGACCAGACCACTGGTAAATGGCAGGTGGGCGGCGGCGACTATGGCACACCGGGCAGCCCGAACTACGTCAAGGACTACTACAAGATCCAGCAGCATGACTTCTCTGTCATCTGGCCGGTCGTTCCGCAGTGGAATGCCATCGCTCGCTGGCAGCATGACTACAACCGCAACCGTACGCTGGAAGCCTTCGGTGGTTTCGAGTACGACAACTGCTGCTGGAAACTGCGTCTGATCAACCGCTACTGGATCGACTACGACGAGTTCAGCCAGGACGCACCAAGCAACGAAAAAGGCGACCACGGCATCTTCCTGCAGATCGTACTCAAAGGTCTCGGTGGCGTAGTGGGCAACAAGGTCGAGACGTTCCTCGACGAAGGCATTCAAGGTTATCGTACACGTGAAGACCAAGCTTATTGATTGTCTGCGCCCGCTGATGCTGGGCGCTGTATTGCTGAGTTCCGCAGTGCATGCCGCGGTACAGGAACTGGACCGCGTGGTGGCCATCGTCGATAACGATGTGGTCATGCAAAGCCAACTGGACCAACGTGTGCACGAGGTGCAGCAAACCATCGCCAAGCGCGGTTCTGGCGTTCCGCCAGCCAGCGCCCTGGAGCCGCAGGTACTGGAACGCCTGATCGTCGAGAACCTGCAATTGCAGATCGGCGACCGTTCCGGCATCCGCATCACCGATGAAGAGCTAAACCAGGCCATTGGCACCATTGCCCAGCGCAATGGCATGAGCATCGATCAGTTCCGCGCAGCCCTGGCCCGCGACGGCCTCTCCTATGAGGACGCCCGCGAGCAGGTTCGCCGCGAGATGATCATCAGCCGTGTGCGTCAACGCCGTGTAGCCGAGCGCATTCAAGTGTCGGAGCAGGAAGTGAAGAACTTCCTCGCCTCGGACCTGGGCAAGATGCAACTCTCTGAAGAGTTCCGCCTGGCGAACATCCTGATCCCGACCCCGGAAAGCGCCAACTCGGCTGCAATTCAGGCTGCGGCCAAGCAAGCCGGTGAGGTGTACCAGCAGCTCAAGCAGGGTGCCGACTTCGGCCAACTGGCTATCGCTCGCTCCGCCAGCGAAACGGCACTGGAAGGTGGTGAGATGGGCTGGCGCAAAGCTGCTCAACTGCCACCACCGTTCGACCGCCTGCTGAGTTCCCTGTCGGTCGGTGATGTTACAGAGCCAGTGCGTACGCCAGGGGGCTTCATCATCCTCAAGCTGCTGGACAAGCGTGGTGGCCAAATCCAGGTTCGTGACGAAGTCCATGTTCGTCACATCCTGATCAAGCCAAGCGAGATCCGCAGCGAAGCCGCAACCAAGCAGTTGGTGGAAAAGCTCTACGACCGGATCAAGGCCGGGGAAGACTTCGCTGAACTGGCCAAGAGCTTCTCGGAAGACCCAGGCTCGGCGCTCAATGGTGGCGACCTGAACTGGATCGACCCGAACGCCCTGGTGCCAGAGTTCCGCGAAGTCATGGCAAGCAGCCAGCAAGGTGTAGTGTCCAAGCCCTTCAAGACCCAATACGGCTGGCACGTACTTGAAGTGCTGGGTCGCCGCGCCACCGACAGCACGACTCAAGCCCGCGAACAACAGGCGTTGACTGTACTGCGCAACCGCAAGTACGACGAGGAGCTGCAGACCTGGCTGCGTCAGATTCGTGACGAAGCCTACGTTGAAATCAAGCTCCCCGGCGCGGCCCAGGCCGCCCAGTGAAACGCCAACGTTTCGCCCTGACACCCGGCGAGCCGGCCGGCATAGGTCCAGACCTGTGCCTGCTGCTCGCTGCACACGCCCAGCCTTACCCTCTGATCGCCATTACCAACCGTGACCTGCTCGCCGAGCGGGCCGCGCAGTTGGGCGTGGCCGTCACACTGCTGCCCGTGTCTGCCGATGCGTTCCCGGATACACCTGCCGACGCAGGCAGCCTGTATGTCTGGGATACACCGCTGCAAACCGCTGTGGTGCCTGGGCAACTGGATAAAGCCAACGCAGCCTTCGTGCTGGAAACCCTCACCCGTGCGGGCCAAGGCTGCCTGGATGGCCATTTCGCGGGCATGATCACCGCGCCGGTGCACAAAGGCGTGATCAACGAGAGCGGTATCGCCTTCTCCGGCCACACCGAGTTTCTTGCTGACCTCACCCACACCCAGCAGGTGGTAATGATGCTGGCGACACGCGGCCTGCGTGTTGCACTGGTGACCACTCACCTGCCCTTACGCGACGTGGCCGACGCCATCACCGAGGAGCGGCTGGAGCGCGTCACGCGCATCCTGCATGCCGACCTGGTGAACAAGTTTGGCATCGCCAACCCGCGCATCCTGGTCTGCGGCCTCAACCCGCATGCCGGTGAAGGCGGCCATCTGGGCCGCGAAGAAATCGACATTATCGAACCGACATTGGCGCGCCTGCGCAGCGAAGGCATGGACCTGCGCGGCCCACTGCCCGCCGATACCCTGTTTACCCCCAAATATCTGGAGCACTGCGATGCAGTGCTGGCGATGTACCACGACCAAGGCCTGCCCGTACTCAAGTACAAAGGGTTTGGCGCTGCAGTGAACGTGACCCTGGGCCTGCCGATCATCCGCACTTCGGTTGATCATGGCACCGCCCTGGACCTTGCCGGAACCGGCAAGATCGACACCGGCAGCCTGCAGGTCGCCCTGGAAACCGCCTATCAGATGGCCGAGACCCGTTTATGAGTGAGCAATATCAACACCGGGCGCGCAAGCGCTTCGGCCAGAACTTCCTGCATGACGCAGGCGTTATCGACCGTATCCTGCGTGCCATTCACGCTCGCCCAGGCGAGCGCATGCTGGAAATCGGTCCAGGCCAGGGTGCACTGACCGCAGGCCTGCTGGGCAGTGGCGCAGAGCTGGACGTGGTGGAACTGGACAAGGACCTGATCCCGATCCTCAACCACCAGTTCGCCGGCCGTGACAACTTCCGCCTGCACCAGGGCGACGCCCTGAAGTTCGACTTCACCAGCCTGGGGGCAGCCCCACACAGCCTGCGTGTCGTCGGCAACCTGCCGTACAACATCTCCACCCCGCTGATTTTCCACCTGCTGGATAACGCCGGGCTGATCCGTGACATGCACTTCATGCTGCAGAAAGAAGTGGTCGAGCGCCTGGCCGCAGGGCCAGGTGGCGGCGACTGGGGACGTCTGTCGATCATGGTTCAGTACCATTGCAAGGTCGAGCACCTGTTCAACGTCGGGCCTGGCGCCTTCAACCCGCCTCCCAAGGTTGATTCAGCCATCGTCCGCCTGGTGCCTCACGAAACCCTGCCGCACCCAGCCAAAGACCACCGGCTGCTTGAGCGCATTGTTCGTGAAGCCTTCAACCAGCGCCGCAAGACCTTGCGCAACACCCTCAAGGCGCTGCTCAGCAGCGAGGCGATCGAGGCGGCCAATGTTGATGGCAGCCTGCGTCCGGAGCAACTCGATCTCGCCGCCTTTGTCCGCCTGGCCGACAAACTGGCCGAGCAGAACGGCGCCGAATAAGCCTCCCGCCGGTCAACCGTGCATTCACGGCTGGCCGGCCGCCCCGCCTTTGGCCTAGACTGAAGCAATTGCAGCATTCGCGTTTGCTTAAGGCCCTTTGCATGTCTGATCCTCGCTACCAGATCGACGTCAGCGTCGTCACCCGATTCCTTCCCGAGCAGTCCCAACCCGACAACGACCGTTATGCCTTCGCCTACACCATCACGGTGCAGAACAACGGCCAGTTGCCCGCCAAGCTGATGTCCCGGCATTGGCTGATCACCAACGGCGATGGCGAAGTCGAAGAAGTACGCGGTGCCGGCGTGGTTGGCCAGCAACCGCTGATCGAGCCCGGAGCCAGCCATACCTACAGCAGCGGTGCGGTCATCAGCACGCGTGTTGGCACCATGCAAGGCACCTACCAGATGTTTGCCGAAGACGGCAAACGCTTCGATGCGATCATCGCTCCATTCCGGCTTGCAGTGCCTGGGGCTCTGCACTGATGGCGGTTTATGCCGTCGGCGACCTGCAAGGCTGCCTGCAACCCCTCAAATGCCTGCTGAAGCGCGTGGCGTTCAACCCTGCCGTCGATACGCTGTGGCTGGTCGGCGACCTGGTCAACCGTGGCCCGGAATCGCTGGAAACCCTGCGCTTCCTCTACGGCATGCGTGACTCACTGGTGTGCGTACTGGGCAACCATGACCTGCACCTGCTGGCGGCCGGGCACAATATCGAGCGTCTGAAAAAGAGTGACACCCTGCGCGAGATCATCGAAGCGCCAGACGCCAACGACCTGCTCGACTGGCTACGCCAGCAAAAGCTGCTGCACTACGACGAGCAACGCGAAATCGCCCTGGTGCATGCTGGCATCCCGCCGCAGTGGAGCCTGAACAAGGCTCGGCGCCTGGCCGCGGAAGTCGAGGAAGTGCTGCGCGATGACACCCGTCTGAAGCCCTATCTGGACGGCATGTACGGCAATGAACCGAACAAGTGGGACAAGAGCCTCCACGGGGTGACGCGCTTGCGGGTTATCACCAACTACTTCACCCGCATGCGCTTCTGCACCAGCGACGGCAAGCTCGACCTCAAGGGCAAGGAAGGGGTCGATACCGCCCCGCCTGGCTATGCGCCCTGGTTCAGTCACAAGGAGCGACGCACCCACGGCCTGAAGATCATCTTCGGTCATTGGGCTGCGCTTGAAGGCCGGTGTGACGTACCCGGCCTGTACGCACTGGACACCGGCTGTGTCTGGGGCGGGTCCATGACCCTGATGAACGTCGACACAGGCGAGCGCTTCGAGTGCGAATGCAGCAGCGAAGGCAGCCTGCGCCCACAACCCTCAATGCCTGCAGCCTCTCAGATGGCTGATCACTCCTGAAGGAACCCCCATGAGCGAATTCAAACGCATCCCTCCCGAGCAAGCCCAAGCGCTGCGTGAGCAAGGTGCGGTCGTGGTCGACATTCGTGATCCACAGACCTACGCCGCCAGCCACATCACAGGTGCTCACCACCTGGATAACCAGTCGGTTGCCGACTTCATCCGCAATGCCGACCTTGATGCCCCGCTGGTGGTGGTCTGCTACCACGGTAATTCCAGCCAAAGCGCAGCGGCCTATCTGGTCAGCCAGGGCTTTTCCGACGTCTACAGCCTTGATGGCGGTTTCGAACTGTGGCGTAGCGTCTACCCCGAGCAAACCGCTCAAGGCGACGCCGAATAATTTTTTTCACGGTCCTCCAGCCCACGTCCCCTGTGGGCTGGCGCCAGATCTGACGAACGGTCGTGGCGAACTTATCACGCAACCACCCTTGACCTCCCCGATTCCGAACTATTCTTAGGCTCAGGCCATCCAAAAAGGGGAGAGCCGGTACACCGGCGTGCGGGTCATCGGTAGCGATTTTACAGGTGTTCTGGGGGGTATGAAGCAATCGGGCATCCGGTTGTTTGCCAGCATCAGCTGACTGATCCGGCGTCGTCTCCACGTATCGAGCGAGGTGACGTCATGAGTATTTTTAGCCACTTCCAACAACGTTTCGAGTCCACCCGTCAGGAAGAACTTTCGCTGCAAGAGTATCTAGAGCTCTGCAAGAAAGATCGCAGTGCCTATGCTTCGGCGGCCGAACGCCTGCTGATGGCTATTGGCGAACCGGAGCTGATCGACACTTCGCACAACTCGAGGCTGTCGCGGATTTTCTCCAACAAGGTCATACGGCGCTACCCGGCCTTTGAAGACTTCCACGGCATGGAAGAATGCATCGACCAGATCGTTTCCTACTTCCGCCACGCCGCTCAGGGCCTGGAAGAGAAGAAGCAGATTCTCTACCTGCTCGGTCCGGTCGGCGGCGGTAAATCGTCACTGGCAGAAAAGCTGAAGCAGTTGATGGAGAAAGTGCCCTTCTACGCCATCAAGGGCTCGCCCGTTTTCGAGTCTCCGCTGGGGCTGTTCAATGCCGCGGAAGACGGCAGCATCCTTGAGGAAGAGTACGGCATTCCACGGCGCTACCTGAATACCATCATGTCGCCATGGGCCACCAAACGCCTGTCCGAGTTCGGCGGCGACATCAGCAAGTTCAAGGTGGTCAAACTCTACCCCTCGATCCTCAACCAGATCGCGGTAGCCAAGACCGAGCCAGGCGATGAGAACAACCAGGACATCTCTGCACTGGTCGGTAAAGTCGATATCCGCAAGCTGGAGGAGTACCCACAGAACGACGCTGACGCCTACAGCTACTCGGGGGCATTGTGCCGGGCCAACCAGGGCCTGATGGAATTCGTCGAGATGTTCAAGGCGCCGATCAAGGTCCTGCACCCGTTGCTTACCGCAACCCAGGAAGGTAACTACAACAGTACCGAAGGCCTGGGCGCGATCCCCTACTCCGGGATCCTGTTGGCCCACTCCAACGAATCGGAATGGCACAGCTTCCGCAACAACAAGAACAACGAGGCGTTCATCGACCGGATCTACATCGTCAAGGTGCCGTACTGCCTGCGCGTCAGCGATGAGATCAAGATCTACGACAAACTCCTGTTCAACAGCTCCCTGGCCAAGGCCCATTGCGCGCCCGACACCCTGAAGATGCTTGCCCAGTTCACCGTATTGTCGCGCCTCAAGGAGCCAGAGAACTCCAACATCTACTCGAAGATGCGCGTCTATGACGGCGAAAACCTCAAGGACACCGATCC
>JAEAMF010000665.1_pt1 | contig 36762 bp, 34 predicted proteins | sample 8958721 | NCBI WGS metagenome assembly JAEAMF01 (sample SAMN16933255, study PRJNA681124) | bioreactor sludge metagenome | isolation source: anaerobic bioreactor treating anionic surfactant - SDBS | place: India: Bengaluru | collected 2019-02-28 | reverse complement strand
CGTATTTAACCATATTTCTAGACTATCGAAAGAATATTTCCTAGTCTAGAGCCTTTATTTTTTGTCTATTTGGCTATAATAACCTTTATGCTGTTGAGGCAACATATCGGCGATAGCTTGACCAACGAATTCGGATTGTTGACGTAATTGTTTTATGACAGAATTGAACTGATTTTTTTCTTCTTTTGATATTATTGTTCCTTTTTTTCTTTTTTCTAAAACAATATCAATGAGTTCAAGGTTTTTGATCGGTTCAAGAGAAATTGGTTGACCAATATGAAAAATAACTTTCCCTTGTGATCTTTTTGCTAAGCCTTGAGTAATGTTTGCTAAGCCTTCTAAACTGACTGAATATCCACGCATTTCCAATCCAACCGGAATAATTTTGGTTTTTGACTTTTGAGCCAGATAAACTGATCCTATATTCGGTTTTCCCATTGCTCCATGTAAATTGAAGGCATGAGCAGCAATCCAAGGAGTTTTATTGTGATCAATTCTAGCTAGCACGGTGTCAAAATTTTGAGGATTGAATACTCCTATTTTATGATTTTTTGTTTGATGATAATCCAAAGGAATAAAATTTTCCTTGCCGCCTACGGAAAAGAGAAGATTTTGCGGGGCAAAAGTTTTAAAGGAGAGTGATTGAGCAGTAATTTGCAAATCAAAAATATCTCCCAAAGCCTTGATTGCAGCCGGAGCGTCCAGATTGGAAAAATGAGAAGAAACAATAATATATTTATTCTCCTGATGTTTTTCTATTTCCGCTTTAATACTTTCTTTTCCCTTTACTTTGAACTCTTTGCAAAATTGATTTACCAACAAATCACCTAGGAAGCGCAACCTAGAATCAGTGGTTTTATTGTTTTTTTCTACTTTATGATTATTGTCCTGATTTTTGGAATAAAAGTCTCTAATTTTACCCAGCATTGGATTTTTTATTAATTTAATTTTAAATCTAATTATTGTAGCACAATATCTTGATTATTTCCAGATATAAATAGACACAAAAAAAACTCCCGACAAATACGTTGGCGGACACGTAGATGGCGGGAGTGAAAAGATTAATATTGGTTTGGATTTTTATTTTTCACCCTGTCCCCTTTCGGGTTCAGAGTGAAAAATTCCGGCTAGAGGACGATCGTCCTCCTCTCTCATTGCCCAATACCAGTGATGGTATTGGGGAGAGATAATTATTGTGATTATGGTAAAAATTACCAATAATCCCAATAAAAGGAGGTGATCGTATAAAACATTAAAATCTCTTCCCGCCCAGCCGGCGAGAACGGCGAAGAGAATTGAGATACCCCAGCTGACGTAATAATCTAGTGGCAGCCCAAAAATCCATGGGCTTTTACTGTGCCACCAGATGTTTTGTGGCCTGAACTTCTCCCACTTATAGTGGGGATTAAGTAAAAACCACAAGAAGTCCCAAAGGCACATGCAGACGAAATACATGGCCAGGGACATGAATTCCCTGGATAAATTCCATTGCAATCCAAAAAAGAATTGCGAATGAAAAATTATACAGGGAAAAACGAACATAAAGGAGTGATACCCCGTGAGGGGTCTCCCTCCTAAAATTTTCATATATAATTTTGCGGCCAGGCCCCTGGTCCGGTACCAGGTAGGCATTTTTTCGGCCCAACCGTTTTTTCCCTCGGCCTCGACTTCTATGCCGGCGAGGACGAGGCAGAATATAAAGAAAAAGCCGGCTTTTAATAATAAAAAGGAGAAATGCAATAACATGCAAATCCCCTCCTTTCTAAAAAAATTTGTTGTGACAAGAAATTCTGCATAAAAATATTCATTTTGCTGAAAAAACATTTCTTGCCACAACTTTTTTAATGAACGAAAGTGGCTTTATGATAGCTCTTTTTCGGCCAATCGACTAGGGTTTTGTGTTTTGTATATCAAGGGAAAAAATAGTATTATATAAGATGATTGTATTGAAATTGATCCTGGATATTGAAGCGCTCAGTAGAGCTTTCAGTTCCAGGATGACACTGATATTGTTAATTTTTAATTGTTAATTGTTAATTTTAAAATATGAATATTTTGAATTGGATATTTGGTGATCCTAATGTAAAAGAAGTTAAAAAGATGCAGCCTTTGGTTGACAAGATCAATGCTTTGGAAGAACAGATAAGTGGTTTGTCCGATGAAGAGTTGAAAGGGAAAACGGATTATTTCAAAAAAATAATTGCCGAGAGGTTGGCCAAGGGTGAGGAACAGAAAAAGATTTTGGATGATTTGTTGCCGGAAGCTTACGCGGTGGTGCGAGAAGCGAGCAAAAGAACAATTGGTTTGCGACATTTTGATGTACAGATGATTGGCGGTATTGTTTTACACCAAGGAAAGATTTCGGAGATGAAAACGGGCGAAGGTAAAACTTTAGTGGCTACCCTACCCTTGTATCTCAATGCTTTGACCGCTCAAGGCTGTCATCTGGTAACGGTCAATGATTATTTGGCCAAACGTGACGCAGACTGGATGGGTGAAGTTTTTTATTTTTTGGGTTTGAATACTGGAGTAATTATCCATGATCAGTCATTTATCTACGAACCGACGGCCATACGACAAGAAGAAGAAACGGTAGAAACCAAAGGGAAACAGTTGAAATTCCGATTGAAACAAGTAACGCGAAAAGAAGCTTATAATGCCGATATTACTTATGGGACCAACAATGAATATGGTTTTGATTATCTGAAAGACAATATGGTTGTCGATTTGAAACAAATGGTGCAACGCGAGCTCAATTACGCCATTGTCGACGAAGTTGATAATATTTTGATCGATGAAGCCAGAACACCATTGATCATTTCCGGACCGGCTGAGGAATCCAATGAGATGTATCAGCAATTTGCCAGTTTGGTGAAAAAACTTAACGAGAATACGGATTACAATGTGGATGAAAAAATGCGAGCTGTGTCTTTGACCGAAGAAGGAATTGCTCACATGGAAAATTTATTGGGGATTAAAAATATTTACGAAGAAAAAGGTATAAAAACTGTCCACCATTTGGAAGAAGCTTTGAAAGCACAAATTCTTTTCAAAAAAGATAAAGACTACGTGGTTAAAAACGGGGAAATAATCATCGTTGATGAATTTACCGGTCGTCTGATGCCGGGGCGAAGGTATTCGCGCGGTTTACACCAGGCTATCGAAGCCAAGGAAGGCGTAGAAATCAAGCGTGAGAGTAAAACAATCGCAACAATCACTTTTCAAAATTATTTCCGAATTTATAAAAAGCTGGCGGGGATGACAGGAACAGCAGTAACCGAAGCGGAAGAGTTGGCTTCGATTTACAAATTGGATGTTATACAAATCCCGACCAATAAAGATATAGCTCGAGATGATTTGGATGATTTGATTTACAAAACCGAGGAAGGAAAATTCAACGCGGTAACCACTGATATTAAAGATAAAAACACCAAAGGACAGCCGGTGCTAGTGGGAACGATATCGGTAGAAAAATCGGAAATTTTGAGTGACTTATTGACCAGACAAGGAATACAACACAATGTTTTGAATGCCAAAAATCACGAGAAGGAATCGGATATTGTGGCGCTAGCCGGCCAAAAAGGTGCGGTGACGATTGCGACCAATATGGCCGGTCGCGGTACCGACATCAAATTGGGTGAAGGAGTAAATGAGTTGGGAGGGTTGCATATTATCGGCACCGAAAGACACGAATCCAGACGAATCGACAATCAGTTGCGCGGTCGCAGCGGACGACAAGGTGATCCGGGGTCTAGTCAGTTTTATGTTTCTTTGGAAGATGATTTGATGCGAATTTTTGGTTCGGATAAGATCAAGGGTTTGATGGAAAAATTTGGTTTTCCGGAAGATCAGCCGATTGAACACAAATGGATTACGTCATCGATTGAGGGAGCGCAAAAAAAAGTAGAAGGATACAATTTTGACATTCGCAAAAGTGTGGTGGATTACGATGATGTCATGAATAAACACCGGGAAGCGATTTACAAAAAAAGACGAATGATTTTGGGACAAGAAAATCTGAAAGAAGAAATGCTAAAAATTATTCGTCAGGATATTGAGAATATTGTTAATATACATACTACTGGCAGTAATAGCCAAGAGTGGAATTTGAAAGAGATCAATGAAAATTTTAAGACAATTTTGGGAATATATTTTATAGAACAAGATTTACAAAAATACGATAATCCCAAAGGAATAGTCGATCATCTTTACGAAGAAGCGGTAAAGTATTACGACCAAAAGGAAAAAGAATTGACGCCGGAAGTAATGCGTCGATTGGAAAGACTGGTGATGTTGCGGATTATTGATAATCTTTGGCAAGATCATATTGATGAAATGGATTATTTGCGCACGGGGGTTGGCTTGCGCGGTTATGGACAACGCGATCCCTTGATTGAATACAAAGAGGAAGCTTACAAACTCTATAAACAGCTACTGGATCAGATCAATGACCAAATTGCCAAGACCATTTTTAAAGTTACGATTTTGCAACAACCGACTCAACCGATAAAAGGGCAGGAGATTAAAAGAGAGGCGCCGATGATCAATAATAACGATCAAAACAATAAGACCGACGGAAATGTGCGAACATACACTAGATCGAGTAGTGACACAAGTTTACCCAAACAGACACAAGCCAACCCCACCGGAAAGGCGGCGACGGTTACGCGCCAAGAGCCAAAAGTAGGCCGTAATGATCCTTGTCCCTGTGGCAGTGGGAAAAAATATAAAAAATGTTGCGGAAAATAAAAAATAATTTTTTAAAATTTATCCTTTAGCCAATGATTAAACTTGGCATATATCGACATTATAAAGGGAAAGAATACCGAGTTATTGGCGTAGCAAAACATAGTGAATCCTTGGAAGACATGATAGTTTACCAAGCACTTTATGGAAAAGGACAGATGTGGGTGCGGCCAAAGAAGATGTTTTTGGAAAAGATTAATTTTGAAGGGAAGTTGATTCCAAGATTTTGTTTAATTGATAAAAATGAATAAATTTTGGCAAAACAAATACTTACTCAATTTGTTTTTTTTCAACGGAATTTTTGTGTTGGCCAGCGGTCTTTTGGGACCACTATACGCCGTGTTTGTTGAAAGAATAGATGACAGTGTTTTGGCAGTAAGTTTTTCCTGGGCGGCATTTTTGTTTTCCACGACGTTTTTTTTATTGATTGTGGCAAAATATGCCGATTTGGTAGAAGAAAAGAAGTATCTGGTCATGATTGGTTATTTACTACAAGCTATCGTGTGGTTATGTTTTCCACAAATTAATTCATTGACCCAACTGATCGTCCTGCAGATTATTTTAGGAGGGGCGGAGGCTTTGGGAGCGCCGACTTTTCAGGCAATGATTGCCGATCATTTAGATGATGGTAACAAAATAAAAGAATTGTCTGTCTGGAAAATTGTTCTTAACGCCGCGACGGCTGTCGCGGCGGTGGTTGGCGGACTTATCGTTGCCACCTGGGGGTTCAACGTTTTGTTTTATTCTATGGCCGGGTTGGCTCTGATCTCGTTTGCCGGATTATTGATAAATCTCAAGGAGAATAATGAAAAAGATAATTGAAAAATTAAAGAAAATAATATTTAAAAAGCAAATGAATAAGCCAAAACCATGGGAGGAATTATCGCGAGAAGTAGTCTTTGAACAATTTAACCGCAAGGTAGAGGAAGTGGTTTTTTTGACTCCAGCCAACAAAAAAGAAAAATATTGGATCCGTGATGAAAAAAATGTGGCTACGGTTTTGGCTCTGACACCGGAAAAGAAAGTAATTTTATGTCAGCAATTTAGAGTAGGACCAAAAAAAGTATTATCTGAATTACCGGGTGGATTGATCAATGACGGAGAAGACCCCAAAAAAGCGGCGGAAAGGGAATTGTTGGAAGAAACAGGTTATAAAGGTAAAATGGAATTAGTAACCGCTTATTTTGACGATGGCTATTCCACACGCGTAAGTTATGCTTTTGTTGCCACCAACTGCAAAAAAGTAGCGTCACAAAAACTAGATCCAACTGAATTTATCAATGTGCAATTATTTTCTTTGGAAAAATTTCGAAAATTATTGCGGAGTGGTCAGATGACTGATGTCGAAGTGGGATATTTTGGACTTGATTATTTAGGTTTATAAATAGTTATGATTAATTTTAATTTCAAGAAAGAAAAATCTTCCGGTTTTATTGTTTACCGACGAAATCCAAAAAAAGGTGTCGAATATTTGGTTGTAAGGCAAGGAAATGATATTTGGTGTTTTCCAAAAGGACACATTGAAAATCGGGAAAGCGAATTACAAGCAGCTATCAGAGAGCTAAGAGAAGAAACTGGTTTGGAAGTTCGACTTTTTTTAGGATTCAAAGAAATTATCAGTTATCAGATCGATAAAAATACGGTTAAGAAAGTGGTGTTTTTTATGGGCGAAGGCAATACCGATCAAGTACAGTGCGATGGTCGAGAGATAATTGAATATCGTTGGTTGCCCTACAAAGAAGCGGAGAAGATTCTCACATTCAATGATTTGAAAATGGTTTTAAAGAAAGCGGACGACGCTTTGGGTAAAATTATCAAACGAAAACAACCTCAGTAGAGGTTGTTTTTAAAAAAATATTGGAATTTGGTTTAATTTTTGTGAAGAATTTTTTGCAAATAATCCAAAAGTTTATCTTCATCTTCAGTAAGGAAATCAAGCGGAGCTTTGATCATGGGATTGAACTTGGCTCCAAGATGAGTAGCACGGGTATCGGTATGAAGACCAACAATATATTGAGGATGATTTTGTTGTATCTTGTGTTCATAGGCGATACCGAGTTCCACGCAACCACCTTCATCTGGTACTCGACCATCAAGAATAAAAAGAAAAATATCGGAGTCAATAATGTTTTCACGATCTTTAGTAAAAATATGTCGGGAAATTTCATCTTTGCTCATGGTATTATATGGTGGTTTGTCGGTACCTATACCGTCAATACCGTCTCTTTGGGGTAAGAAAACAGAAAAACCTATTTTTTCCAATTTCTGAGTAAGCTCAAGATTGTAGGCACATTCGGCGCGATTAAATAAAGGGGCGGCAAAATATATTTTCATAAGAAAAATTATTATTCTGTTTTTAATCTAACTTAAAAAGATAATTTTGAATAGTTTTTTTGCTTGACTATCAACAATATATTATGATGAATTAAAGGTTATATGAAAGATAATAATCAAAAAAAATTTGAACGTGATTGCCGGGAGGTAATGGCTAATCTGATTGATACATACTATTTTGTTGATAAAAATGACATTATTCAGGAAATCAGTGAATCAGGAGTAAAAGCAATTGGCGCTGATGATGCCACAGAAATTATTGGGCGAAATATTAAGGATTTTTATTATAATCCCAAAGATCGTGATCAGTTCATGAACGAATTGCGACAGCATGGGAAATGGAGAGCGGAGTTGGTTTTGAAAAAACTTGATGGCACGCCGGTAATTGTCGAAACAAATTCAGTGATAGCCTATAATTCAGCGGGTGAAGTTATCGGAGTTGAAGGAATTTTGCGTGATATCACTGAAAGAAAAAGAATAGAAACTGCTTTAAAAAATAGTGAAAATAAATTTCGAGAATTATTTGAAAATATTTCCGATTCTCTAACGATTTTCGATTTTGAAACCTTAAAGTTTGAAGATGCAAATCGCGCTACACTTGATCTATATGGTTACACAAAAGAAGAATATTTGAAATTAAATGCTTTGGACGTTTCCGCAGAACCGCAGGTTACTAAAGAAAGTATTATTCAAAATTCTAAATGCAGTTCCTGGCAGAAAATACCCTTACGTTATCATAAGAAAAAAGATGGAGCAATATTTCCGGTAGAAATTACTAGTGGGATTTTTTATATTGACGGCAAAAAAAAGGTAATTGGAGCGGTAAGAGATATTAGTGAAAGAGTAAAAGCACAACAAAAACTAATACAAGCACAAAAGATGGATTCGATCGGCAATTTAGCCGGGGGAATTGCCCATGATTTCAATAATATGTTGGGGGGAATAATGGGTTATATCAGTTTACTGCTGGAAGAAGAAACCGATGAAGCAAAAAAAATATATCTACAAAAGATTGCCAATATCAGTAATACAGCCGCTGAGCTGACCAAAAACTTATTGGCTTATGGTCGGCGAGAAAAAAGTGTCACTAAACCAATATTATTGAATAATAATATTCGCGATGTTTTGTCGATAATCAGATATAGTATCAATAAAACCATCAAGATTACTCAAGATTTGGAACCAGACCTATGGACAATAGATGGTGATCCTAGCCAGATTAACCAGGTTTTAATGAACTTAGTTGTTAATGCCTCGGAAGCAATAAATCACAATCAGGGGCAAATCACGATATCAACGAAAAATATCTCTTTGGACAATTTTCCCGATAAAAATTTCGTGCAAATAAAAATAACCGATAACGGCACAGGCATTCCAGAAAAAATTAAAGATAAAATATTTGAGCCGTTTTTTTCAACAAAGAAAGACACACACAAACAAGGAACCGGACTAGGATTGGCCACAACATATAGTATTATTTCCAATCATCAAGGTAATATCGAGGTTGAATCAGAAATAAATCAGGGAACAACTTTTATCATCAATTTCCCTCAAGGTAAATTGAATGAAGGGAAGAAAAAGAAAATAAAAACAGATATTAAAACGAATCAAAAAGGTAAAATTTTTATTATTGATGACGAACAGCTAATCGTTGATATGTTGAAAATTATGTTAAAAAAGTTGGGATACGAGGTATTGGCAACAACAAATAGTAGACAGGCTTTGCAAATTTTTCGGGAAAATATAGCCGATATCGACGCTGTGATTTTGGATATGAATATGCCGCAGATGAGCGGCAAGGAAATGTTTATCAAGATGAAAGAATTGGATCCAAACGTGAGGGTGTTGTTGTCATCCGGTTATGGACAAAGTGAAGAAGCACAAGAAATTTTGAATCTGGGAGCCAAGGATTTATTACCCAAACCATATAAAATAAGCGAACTAGCACAGAAAATTCAACAGGTAATAATGACAAAAAATTGATATAATATTTTTAAGAAAATAGAAAAATAAAAGAGAGGGACATGAATAATAAAATCAAAGCTGGTTTGATTGGGTTGTTGGCGTGTATTATAGTTGCCAATGGTTTTTCGTTGACCAAAATACAAGCTGAAGACAATTCTTTACCAGTTTCCATATCAAAAAAATCAACTTACGTGTATCGGTTTTGGAGTGATATATTTAAAGGACATTTTTTTACTTCTTCATACAGCGAAGCAACCAAAGTCAAAGATACAGATACCAATTGGACCTATGAAGGAGTGGCTTTTTCCGCTTTCAATATCGAACAGAAAGAGGCCATACCAGTTTATCGGTTTTGGAGTGATGTGTTTAAAGGACATTTTTATACAGCCGATGAAGCGGAAATGATTCGAGTGCGGAATACTGACAGCAATTGGCAGTATGAATCAATCGCTTATTACGTTTATCCCAAAGATTATGAGCAACGTTCGCAAACGGTTTATCGGTTTTGGAGTCCGATATTTAAACATCATTTTTATACCGCCGACGAAGAAGAAATGACGCGGGTGCGCAATACTGATACCAATTGGGATTTTGAAGGTCCGGCCTTTAAGGTGCCGGTGGAAACTGATTTGGAAATAAAAGATACTACGGAAACAGGTGAACTAAATGAAACAATCGAATTGGGGGATAGCGCTATATCGGTAAGCGATATAGTTAATTCATCCGACAATGACCAGATAGTTCCAGATGAGGATAATCGCTTATTATCAGTGATGATCAATCTGGAAAATATTGGCGAAGAAGAGATGAATTACAGCGAAGACGATTTTGTCTTGGTTGATACGGACACGCAAACCGTATATCAACCGATAACCAATGTGGTTGAACCGGGTTTGGATAGTGGGACTTTGCAACCAGGAGAAACAATATCGGGCTATATTACTTTTGAAGTACCAAAGACCGCTACTAATCTTTCCTTGCAATATATCAACGATTTGATGGCGGAAAATAATAATCAGATTAATATAGATTTTGATTTTGATCCATCGGTGACTATCGTGCAGGCTAAAAAAATAACTAATAATTTTTCTGGCGAACAAATAATCGGGGAAGTGCAAAATAATACCGATGATCCAGTGCGCTATGTAAAAATCCTAGCGACTTTTTTGGATAGTAGTGGGGAAGAAATCGGCAGTAATTATACATATGCCGAAAATACCGAAGTCGATTTTTTGTTGACCGGCGAAAAGGCGGATTTTCGGATTTGGACTATTCGAGATCCCAATGTCAAATCATATACTCTGACAGTTACCTGGGCCAATAGCTAGTGAAAATCGTAATGGCTTTCAAACCATTGCAAAGTTTCTTGTAATCCTTGTTGGATGGTATGTTGAGGATGCCAGCCCAATTCTTGTTGAGCCAAACTGGTATCTAAAACAATTTTTTTGACTTCACCGGTGATGGCCGGTTGGTGTTTGGCAACTAGTTGGCTACCGGTTAGAGAAACTAAAATTTGATATATTTCATTGATAGAAATTTCTTGGCCGTTGGCTAGATGAAAGAGACGATGGGGAGGATTTTTAGTAAGAGAGTCAACAAGAAAATCAGCTAAATCCAAAACGAAAATAAAATCGCGCGTTTGCTCGCCGTCCCCGTTGATAGTGGGAGCTTGATCACGCAAAAGGTGATCGATGAAAACAGAGGTAACGCGGGTACTATCGGGATTGTCCCGCGGACCATATACATTGCCAAAACAAAAAATCAGGTAATCTAGTTGATACAAATAATTATAAAGCCAAACATAGTGTTCGGCGGTATGTTTGGAGATGCCATATGGCGAACAAGGATTAATCGGGTGATTTTCATCGACCGGTAAATATTGTGGCTCCCCTACCCGAGCGGCAGTAGAAGTATAAATAATTTTTTTGACATTGGCGCGACGACAACATTCTAAAACATTAATTGTGCCAAGAATGTTGGTAGCAGCGTCACTTATAGGGTTTTCAAGCGATTCGCGAAGTTTGACGTGGGCAGCCAGATGAAAAACATAATCCGGTTGTTCGGCGGAAAAGATATCAATTAAATTTTCTTGAGTAATATCTTGTTGATAAAATTTGGCTTGAGGATTAATAAATTTTTGATCACCATTGCTGAGATTATCGACAACAACCACTGAATATCCCTTATTAACGAGAATATCAACAACATGACTGCCGATAAAACCGGCACCGCCGGTGACCAAACATTTGAATGAAGGTGCTTGCATGATTTTTTATGATTTTAGTAATTAAATTATTGAAACATATATATTTTAACAAAAGATGCGATCAAAACTAAATTATGATTGATTTGGTATTTTGCTCAAAGAAAACATATAATTTATAAGATGACTTATTTAAAAAAATTATGATAAAAAAAATATCCGGACAGATAGTTGACGTGATCAAGGGAAAAATATTTCCGGGAGAAATAGTTTTTGACGAAAAAGTAAAAGGAAAAAAACACTTCAAGGTAAAGAGAATTAAAAACCAAGAAGAAATCATGTCTTCAGATCAACAAAAAAATAACGAAAATAGTGGAAAAATAATTGAAATAAAAAAATTAAAAAAAGCGGATAATGTATTGATTATGCCGGGTTTGATTGATGCTCATATTCATATTGAATCTTCGATGCTAGTGCCAAGCCGGTTTGCGGAAATAGCAGTAACCCATGGCACGGTTGCTACAGTATCCGATCCACACGAAATAGCCAATGTCTTGGGCGAGGCCGGAGTGGAATACATGGTCAGGGAAGGAAAGAGAACACCATTTAAATTTTTTTGGACAGCTCCATCTTGTGTGCCGGCAACTGAGTTTGAGACCAACGGTCATAAAATTGGTCCGGAAATAATTGAAAAATGGTTAAAAAGGCCAAACTTTGTTGGTTTGTCGGAAGTAATGAATTTTCCGGGAGTAATCAAGGCAGAAAAAGAAATAATGAAAAAAATTGATTGGGCCAAAAAATACCAGAAAGTAATTGATGGCCACGCCCCACTATTGTCGGGTGATAATTTAAAAAAATATGTTGAGGCGGGGATTTCGACCGATCACGAATGTATCAGTCAGGAGGAAGGGAAAGAAAAAATTAAATTGGGAATGAAAATTTGGCTGCGGGAAGGTTCGGCGGCTAAAAATTTGGCGGCCTTATTACCTTTGGTCAAAAAATATCCTAATCAGTGCGGTTTGTGCAGTGACGATCTGCATCCACATGATTTACTCAAGGGACATATTAATCTTTTAGTGAAAAGATTATTGGCGGCGAAAATTGATCCAATTACTGCTATTAGATTGGCAAGTAGCAATATCGCCAAGCATTACCAATTGCCAATTGGTTTACTACGAGAAAATGATCGAGCAGATTTTATTGTGGTGGATGGTTGGCAAGATTTTAATATTTTGCAAACTTGGCTGGGTGGCGAATTGGTGGCACAAAACGGACAATCACTGATCAAGCCACGGCCAAGAAGAATAAAAAATAATTTCAAAGTCAAAGTAAAACATCGAAAAGATGTTGGAGTAAAATTTGCACCAACAAAAAGCGACAAACAAAATTTGGAGGAAAAAATCGAGGTAAATGTTATTGAAGCAATTGACGGACAATTGATAACCAATAAAATTATTGCTCAATTGCCAATAGATAATCAAAAAAATATTTTGACAGATATAGATCAAGACATTTTAAAAATCGCTGTTGTCGATCGCTATGGACAGAATCATATTCAAGTGGGTTTTATAAAAAATATTGGTTTAAAGCAGGGAGCAATTGCTAGTAGCGTAGCACATGATGCTCATAATATCGTCGCGATCGGGACCAATGATACTGATTTGGTGGCGGCAATCAATGAAATTATTAAAATCCGAGGTGGGGTTCTGGTAGTCAATAAGAAGAAAGTTCATAATCGAATCAATTTGAATATCGCCGGACTGATGAGCACTAGACACGGCAAAATCATCGCCAAGAAATATCGGAAATTGAAAAAAAACGCCAAAAAAATGGGGTCGCAGCTGACCGATCCATTTATGACTATGTCTTTTATGGCTTTGACGGTAATACCGGAAATAAAGATTTCCGATCGGGGATTATTTGATGTAGAAGAATGGAAATTTATTTCCCAAATCAAATAAAAATTGTCAGTAAAATAGCCAGAGAAGTTAGAACAATCAAAAAACCACCAAGAATATTATTGAGAGGGCGGTTGGTCCAATTACCCATGATTTCCTTTTTGTTGGCCAAAATCATGATGATAATAATCAGGGGCGGGGTGCAGATACCATTGATAAATGCAGTATAAAACAAAGCTTGAATGGAGTTGATTTTTAGGAAATTGAGAGCAAAACCCAACAAAGTGGAAAGGATAATTACGAGATAAAAATAACGGGCTTGGGAAAATTTTTTGGATAATCCAAAAGGCCAATTGAATAATTCGGAAAAACAATAAGCGACTGTAGCCGCCAATATTGGAACAGCCAATAATCCCGTGCAAATAATTCCAAAGGAAAAAAGCAAAGAGGCAAAATGACCGGCCAGTGGTTCAAGAGCTTGAGCAGCATCGGCGGCACTATTAATGCTAATGAGACCATGACGAAAGAAAGCATTGGCGGAAGTGGCAATAATGCAAAGCATGATAAGTTGAGAAAAGCTCATGCCCAAAATAGTGTCTTGGCGCATATTTTTGATTTCCAAGAGTGTAGCTCCCCGACGTTGAGAAATAGTTTGACGGCCAAGATCTATCTCCTCTTCCACTTCTTCACTGGATTGCCAAACAAATAAATACGGCGAAATAGTAGTTCCTAAAACAGCAACCAGACTAAAGAAAAAATTTTTATTAATAATTAATTGAGGAGAAATAATATTGAGTAAAAAGTCCCACCAATCTTTGGTAACGAAAATTAATGTTAACAAATAACTCAACAGGGTTAAACCCAACCATTTGAGAATATTGGAATATTGGTGGTAAGGAATATAGATTGTAATAAATATTATTCCTAAAGAGAAAATAACAATATTATAAAAAAATATACTTTTGGGAAAAATTAATTGCCAAGAAGCAGCCATGGCACCGAGGTCAGAACCGATATTGATAATATTGGCGATAGCAATCAAACCAATAAAAATAATAACAACCCAACGGGGAAAATATTTTTTAGCCAGGCTGGTGACTCCTTGACCGGAAACCATGGCAATGCGTGAGACCATTTCTTGAATATTGTACATGAGTGGAAAGGTAAAAATTGCCGTCCAAATCATGCTATACCCAAACTGCGCGCCGACTTGGGTATAGGTACCAATACCGGAAGGGTCATCATCAGCGGCCCCGGTGATAAAACCGGGGCCGATTTTTTGTAACAAAGATGTTTTGGTTTTTTTTAACAAAAAAACCCTCCTTTGAATCTATCTTATACAGTGACGGAAATTATGGCAACGATATTTTGTTTTTAAGAAAAATAACTAAAAAAATATGTTAGAATAAAGGTGAGGTTTATTTATTTTTTAAAAGGAAAATTATGGATTTGGGAAACATGCAAGACGCTAACATGGCCGCAGTAAGTGGGATTGTATCTTTAATTTCTTTGCTGACGTCTTTGGTGGTTTATATTTACTTTGCCTTGTGCACGGTAAATATCGCAAAAAAAACTAATACCCCAGATAGCTGGTGGGGTTGGGTTCCAATTCTAAATTTCTTTTTGATGGTCAAAATTGCCGAAAAACAATGGTGGTGGGTATTGCTATTTTTTGTACCGTTTTTGAATATTATTATGATGGTAATTGTCTGGATGAAAATAGCGGAAAGAAGAGGGAAGCCGAGTTGGTGGGGAATTTTGATGATAATTCCTTTTGTTAATTTTGTTATTCCGGGAATACTAGCATTTGGCAAATAGATAAGATGGTTGCCGAAAAAACTGATTGATGGTATAAATAAGTAACAAGTTTGATAAAAATATCTGCTTGAATGATTTTATAGCAGATATTTTTTTATTCTTGTTTAGTGATTAATTATTTTTTTTAACTTTCAACTCGATAATCATTATGGAAATACGAAATATTGCAATTATTGCTCACGTTGATCATGGAAAAACAACATTGACTGATGCTCTGATGCGACAAACAGGATCGGGTGACGAAAATGTAACAATGGACACCAACGCTTTGGAGCAAGAGCGAGGAATAACTATTTATGCCAAGAATACTTCAATTTTTTACAAAGATACAAAAATTAATATTGTAGATACTCCCGGGCATGCGGATTTCGGAAGTGAAGTGGAACGAGTATTGCGCTCGATTGATTCAGTTTTATTGGTAGTGGATGCCCAAGAAGGACCGATGCCGCAGACAAAATTTGTTTTAAAAAAATCTTTGGAACTGGGTTTAAAACCAATTGTCGTAATTAATAAGATTGATAAACCAGCGGCCCAACCGGATATTGTCCAGGAACAAGTTTTTGAATTGTTTTTTGACTTGGGCGCTACCGACGAGCAGTTGGATTTTACAACGGTTTACGCTATCGGGCGAGAAGGAATAGCCAAAAAACATTTGACGGACGAAAGTCATGATCTGACTCCTCTACTTGATATAATTTTGGAAAAAGTACCACCGGCGATAGTAGACACAAATTTGCCATTGCGCGCTCAGCCGTTTAATTTGGGTTATGATAATTTTTTGGGTCGGCTGGCAATCGTTCGGGTTTACGAAGGAAAAGTAAAAACCGGACAAAATGTGATAGTCAAAAAAACTGATGGTCAAATTGCTACCGGCAAAATTATTAAGATTTTTACTTACCATGGATTGGTAAAAAAAGAGATAGAAGAAGCCTTGGCCGGTGATATTGTGATGTTGGCCGGAATACCGGATATTTTTATCGGAGACACGATATGCGAAAATCAAGAACAAGAAAATTTACCGGCGATTAAAATTGATGAACCGACTATTTGTCTTAATTTTTTGGTCAATGATTCCCCGTTTGCCGGTCGGGAAGGAAAATTGGTAACCAATCGACAAATCAGGGAAAGATTGGAGAAAGAACTGGAAATTAATGTTGGTTTGAAGGTGGATTTTTCCTCCAATGCTTTTTATAAAGTATTTGGCCGAGGAGAACTACACATTGCGATTTTATTGGAAAATATGCGACGGGAAGGTTATGAAGTGCAGGTGTCGCAACCGAAAGTAATTATCAAAGAAGAAGATGGACAAAAACTGGAGCCGTTTGAAGAAGTAACAATCGACATTCCGGAAGAATTTTCCGGGGCGGTAATTGAAAAAATGGCCAAAAGAAAAGGGATTATGACCGAAATGAAAAATTTGGATCGGCAGGTGCGGTTGGTTTTTGAAATACCGACCCGCGGTTTATTGGGATATAGAGGTGATTTCACGGTTGATACCAGAGGTGAAGGGATTTTGTGCAGTCAAGTAATTGGCTTTCGACCACACATGGGGGAAATTGAGAAAAGAAATGTTGGTTCAATGGTTTCTATGGCTACTGGTAAAGCTTTAGCTTTTTCTTTGTGGAATCTGCAAGATCGCGGCAAATTATATATCGAAGCAAATACCGAAGTGTATGAGGGAATGGTAATCGGCAATATAACCAAGGGTATGGATATGGCCGTAAACCCGATCAAAGGAAAACAATTGACCAATATTCGCGCGGCGGGCTCGGACGAAGCGATTCATTTGGTACCACCGATCAAGCTGACTTTGGAAAGAGGATTGGAAATAATTAATGATGATGAATACCTGGAAGTAACCCCAAAGAGTGTGCGTTTGCGCAAACAATATTTAAAAGAAATTGATAGAGTACGAGAGTATAGAAAAAAACATTGATAAAATAATGATAGTAATTTTTTTAAAAAAATAATCCATGATTTGGATTATTTTTATTTTGTCAGATGCGATAAAATAAATTATAGAGATAAATTTATAGAGATAAATAATAAGTAATTTATGCAACCAAAAAATACGGCAAAAAGAAATATTTGGATTTGGCTGGGGGTTGGTCTAGCTGGCGGAATAGCAGTCATACTGCCATTTGTAACAGATATCGATATGATGGATGGGGGCGGTGCCATGATCATGGGTGGCCTCATGTTGGCTATTACCGGACCAATTGTAGCTAGTCTGTATTGGTCGCGAGCCAAGATCTTTGACGAATTGAGAGAAGAAAAAAATTTATTGGCTCACTGGCAATACAATCAGGAAGAATGGAAAAAATTTGCCAAAGACGAACATAAATATCGCCAAGAATCATATTGGGGATTGTTTGCGGTTATTACGGTAATTTCTTTGATAATCGGAATTATTTTTTGGATTGCTGATCCGGAAAATGGTTTTTATGTCATGTTGGCAATGATAGGTTTGATTATTTTGATAGCGATTGTGGCTTGGTTGGCCGCTAGAAGCTACGCGCATTGGGACCAAAATTTACACCCGGAAGTTCGAATTGGTCGCAATGGGTTAATCATTCATGATCAATTGCACGTGTGGCAAGGCTGGGGGGCAAAGTTGGAAGGAACAGAAATAAAAATTGGAACACAAAAGATCATGGAAATCACCTATTCTACTCCCAATCGATACTCTCGGCAATATTATACTATTCGAGTGTTAATTCCTTCAGGCCAAGAAAAAAAAGCAACAGAAATACAAAATAAATTAAACAGCTAATTGTGTTATGATAAATTAAGTTATTGTTAAAAAAATCAATTATGAATACTAAAAATATTTTGTTGGCCGTTATTATTTTATTGGTGGTATTTGGTGGTATTTGGTGGGTATCAGCTCAAAATCAAAATAAAGACAGTGAAAGGATTATTTTGTTTTATGGTGACACTTGCCCACATTGCCAAAAAGTAGAAGAATTTATAACTACTAATAAAGTCGAAGAAAAAATCAAGTTGGAAAGATTGGAAGTTTACAACAATAAAGAAAATGCCACTTTATTGGGACAGATGGCCCAGATTTGTAAAATACCGACCGAGCAGGGAGTGGGTGTGCCGTTTTTATGGAACAAGGGGAAATGTTTAGTGGGAGATCAGGAGATTATTGATTTTTTTCAGGGAGAATTGACTAAATAATATAAATGTAAAAACTCTTTGAAACTCTTATAAACGCTTACAAACCCTTATAAACTATGAACAGATTTTGTTTTTAAGAGTTTTAGAGAGTTTCTAAGTGTTTATAAGAGTTTATTTGATAAAAAAATATTTGTATGCAAAAAAATCTTAAAATATTATTAGCTTCTTTATTTGTCTGTTTTAGTCTATTATATCCAAGTTTGGCGCTGGCATTTTGTCCGGTGTGTACGGTGGCAGTTGGAGCGGGAGTAGGTTTGGCACGCTGGTTGGGAGTGGATGATACTATTTCCGGTTTGTGGATCGGCGGTTTGACCGTGGCGATTGCTATCTGGACGGTGGAGTGGTTACAAAAAAAGAAGATAAAGTTTGCTTTGATGGAATATATTGTTCCGGTTTTATATTATGTGCTGATCATTTTGCCACTGTATTGGATGGGGGTGATCGGTCATTTCGCCAACAAGCTGTGGGGGCTGGATAAATTATTGTTGGGAATAGTGATTGGTAGTATTTTTTTCTTTTTGGGTGGATACACTTATTTTCATATTAAAAGATTACGAGGCAAGGCCCATTTCCCTTACCAAAAGGTGGTAATGGCTGTTTCGCCTTTGATTATTTTAACAATTATTTTTTATTTTCTAACTAAATAAATATGGCAGAAAAATCGATAAAAGATCTCAATGAATTGATTGCGGCAGTTGATGACATGAAAAAACAAGATAAAATGGATTTGTCGTCGGATCAAGATTTGACAATCGCAATCATGAATTTGGTTTCGATTGAAGAACATTTTGTTTTTACTGGCGCAAAAACCGGTAATACAGCTTATTACGACTTGGTTAAAGATGTGCGGGAGATGCGAAAGAGTTTATTGAAAAAGGTTATCAAAGAGTACGAAGGAGAAGTTTGGTGTATATCCAAACATTTATTGGCCGCCTCCTATCGCTTGATGGAAGTTGGCACCAAACAACTGGGTATGGGTAATAAAGAAGAAGCATATGAACTTTTTGATAAATCATATCAACTTTATTCGTTGTTTTGGGGCGTCAATATGAAATTAATTGATACCAGCGAGATCAAGAAGATTGATGACCAAGCGATAAATAAAGAAGATAAGGAAAAAAAAGGATTTTTAGGAAAACTGGGAGAATTGGTAAAAAAGGCAGTTGATTGTTGTATAGAATAAATTTTGATTGAAGAATATATAAGTGAAAAGTTTATGTTTGATTAGAAACTAATTGGTTTTGGGGAGTTGATGGTGTGTTTTTATTTAAAAAAGTTTTTTTGAAAATACTTAATATGAAATGAAAAGAACTACTGAAAATACCTTTTCGATAATAATTTGTGCTAAAAATGAAGAGCAATATATCGATAAAAAAATTACTAATAGTTTAAAAATACAAGGTAATATTATTGAAATAATTGTTGTCGACGATAACAGCCAAGATCAGACGGCCAAGATAACAAAAAAATGGCAAGAAAAAAATATTAGAATAAAATACATAAAAAATAAACAGGAAAAAGGAAAAATTGGTGCATTGCGAACGGGTGTAAAAAGTGCACAAGGTAGATGGTTGATTTTAACTGATTGTGACACGATACTTGATCTACAAGTAATAACAAAAATAGAAAAATTATTAGCAGACAATAAATTATGGATAGTTGGATTACAGGCAAAAAATAGAACTTGGGAATGGACAGTTATTGAGAATTGTCGTTTAAAACTTTGGCCAACATGGTTAACCAGAGGTCAATTTATGCTGGTAAGAAATAAAAAAGAATTATTTGAAGAGTTCGATTATGTCGACGATGTAGAAATCGCTTGGAAAGCTATAAAATTGAAAAAGAAAGTCTTGGTTGATAAAAATAGTTACTTTGTTGATAATTTTGCCGCCGGTTGGAATTTTTATCGGCAAATTTGGCGGCGATCCTTGTTTTTAGATAAAGCAATATATAATAATATTGAATTTTTATTAAATAATAATTATTTTTCCAACTTACAAATAATCAAAAACAGTTTTTTTGTATTAGAATATTTTATTGGACCTTGGATAGGATTGATATTACTTTTTTGCTGTATATATTTATTTCCGTGGACAGGATTGTTATTGCTGATATTTTTTTCTCGAATATTTTCTATAATGGTTGTTTTGGCGGGAACAAGTATATATGCTGGCTTGACTATTAAAAAAAAGAATAATTTTGACTGGTGAAAGTAAAAAAAAGACAAAACAAAACAGCTTGGTTACTAACGGGCGGAATGATAATTTTTTGCTTGCTAAATGTAGCAGGTTGGTTTTGGCATGAAAAATGGTTAGATGAAGCGCAAATATGGTTGATCGCTAGAGATTTGGATCCAAGGCAAATTATTCAACAAATGCATTATGAGTTGTCACCGAGTTTGTGGCATCAGATGCTACACATATTTGCAGCTAATAATTGGCCTTATATTATACAGTCAATTTTGAACTTTTTGATAATGATAGTAGCGGTTTATTTATTACTTTGGCAAACTAAAATAAAAACATCAATAAAACTTTTATTAATTTTTTCCTATTATTTGGCTTTTGAGTATTCCTTGATTAGCAAAAGCTATAGTTTGACCATAATGTTTTTATTGATTATTGCTGTCCTTAAAAGAAATAACAAGTCAAATTGGTGGCAGGCAATAATGATATTTTTTCTGGCCAATACTAATACAATTGGGATGGTTTCCGCTGGAGCTTTAATAATAATGTCAATTTGGGAATTGATTGGTAATAAAGAAAAGAAAATAAAAAACTGGTTACCATTGATATTAATGTCAGGTGGTTTATTGATTGCTATTTGGCAAATATACCCGGTAGCTGACATAAATCACAGCAATGGTTTTGCTCATTATTTGACGCCAGTAAACGGGATGGCAATGGCTTTTTTCCCATGGAAAATGCTGACTCTTGATAATTTATTACTAATGAGAGAAGGAATCTGGCATTTTTCTATCTGGAATACATTAATAGCAATATTATTTTTGCTTTTGATAATATGGCGATTTTGGCGCCAACCAAAATTGTTAATTTTTTTATTGATAAATTATTTGGGATTAAGTTATCTATTAATTTTTTGCGATAACGGCCATTTACGTCATTATGGTTTTTTTCTGATTTGGTTGATAATTACTTTGATATTGGATAACCAACAAAATAGGCCGGAACAAATTGGTAGAAAAATTTTTGATACGGCATTGATTATTTCCTTAATTTTTTTAACTATTTGTGGTTGCAAAGAATATTACATGGAAATCAGATATCCGTTTTCCCCCACAAAAGAAGCCGCACAATTTATCAAACAAAATAATCTTGAGGATACATATTGGATAACTGATAGTTTTTACATGACTAGTTTACTTCCCTATTTTCCTGAAAAAAAGATTTGGCAAGCTGGTTGTTATCGGGAGATTAGTTTTTTTCAAGTTGATCGGGAATGTATAGATGGTTTGAGAAAAACAGAAGAAAATATCAAGAATATTGTCAAAAAAAAGACACTGGAAAAACAAAGAATAATTTATTTTACAAATAAACCACTAGATGACATAGGGGCTGAAAATTGGAAATTATTGTATCAAAACAAGCAATATGTTTTTGGTTATGATTATCCAGCAATCTTTATCTATCAATATTCTCAATGAATAAATACACTTTTTGCATTTGTTCTCATATAATTAAGATGATTTTATAAAAAATATAATAAAGAAAAATGAGACTAAAAGTTCTGATTTGGTCAGGGTTAATGGTTTTACTCATGGCTGTTCCCCAAGTTGCCAGAGCGGAGCTGGGATGTAATGGTGGCTGTCCTGGTGGAGAAGTGTGTGCCAATTTTCCGAGTAGTACCAGTGTCAGTTATACAAGTGGTGATACTCCCGAGATAGAAGGGTGTCGGGCGACAGCCAATCCTCCTGTGTCCCAGGCGGTGGTAGATGGAATTAGTTACTGTACTGGTGGTAGTATCTTTGATGGGATGGAATACAATACTGTTTGTTCTTCCTCTGCACCTACACCACCAAGTAAATGGTTTCATTGGTTAACAGGTTCTTTGGAAGATAATGCAGGCTCTGTCTGCTTGTTACCCGGAGATCACAAAACATCAACTATTGTATCTACAACTTGCACCACGACGTCAACGCCACTTGATCCAGTATCGACTACTCCTCCTGAAGTCACATCCGGGACATCAGAGTTTCGTTCTGATGAAGAAAGTTTTGATATAGGAGATTTTCATTTGGAGGCGGCCGTCGATTGTAGTGATACACAAACTGTATATTCGATTCCACATGATGTGACTTATGATTTGGCCTCACCAAATTATCCAAGTAATTATGATGATAATTACAACTATACCTGGACTATTACTCATCCGGGAGCAGTGCAAATGGCAATACATTTTGATAATTTTTATACTGAAGGCGGATCAGATTATATCCAAATATATGATGGTAGTGATAATTATATTAATGGATATTCCGGTAACCTGGGAGCATTTAAATCAACTGTAGTTGATGGTGATACTATCAAAGTCGCATTTACATCTGATGGAAGTGTAAATTATTCCGGGTGGCATATTGATAGTTATACATATTATGAGGAAACTAGTGGTACTTTGGTAGCTAAACCGGCAGTAACTTTATACTATGACGCACCGTCGATTGTAAATTATGATTTTTGGGGCAGTATTTATCGTGGTTCTACTTATCTTACGGATATTGGTTATACCGAAATACCAACAACAAAAACTTTTACTGATGATGGAATAGAAAATAATAATACATACAGATACAATGTTTATATTAGGGGTGATAATAGCGGTTACTATTTTGATATGGATTGGCAATCAGAATATATTGATATACCAATCAATTGTGCTGATCCAGCCGGAACTGAGCCTCAGCTTAATACCGGTTATAATGTCTCGGCCGAAAGATTAAACAGCAATACAGTCAATTTGTCCTGGGACACAGTGAATGACGCAAAACAATATTATGTTACCAGAAATGGAGAAGCAATTTATAGTGCATCTAACTGGACAAATTATTACTTAAAAACCGGAGACGAGTATACTGATCCTGACCATACTTGGTATTTTGTTAATGATGTAATTCATTCAACTACAAATTTTCTTAATTACTCCACTACTAATACAGTGACTGACAGTAACGCAAATTTATCTGATCCGGACGGTACTAATACTTACCGTGTCTATGCAGTTGTTCCACAAGATTGGGACAACACCTATACCTGGAACACCCGTTATCCCTGGGATCACAACTTGGTTTTGTCCGAAGAAGTAATCGTCCATGCCGATGGTAGTATCGAAGAAACAGATACTGATCCGATTGATGAAGGAGGTAGTGGAACGGCCACTTGTAATCAAACTTGCAGTGTTGATAGTGATTGTATCACCGGTTTGAGTTGTGTATCCAATATGTGTCGTAAGACTGAATGTACTACCAGTAATAGTTGCAGTTGTTCTTTTTCACCCTCAGAGACTAGTAGTATTACTGATCACCAAAGTAACACGATTGCCGGTCAACCAATTACAACAATTATTTTGTATGATATTAGAACGGATGAGGTGATTACTGACGGGAGTATTAAAATTACCTTTCCCGAAGGATATGATTTTAGTACTTTAACTAATACGGATGTAACCGTAGAAGGAGGTAATGTAACTTGGGGAACACCAATAATTAATAGTGGTGATCGAACGATTGTGGTTCCTTTCACCGGAGAATTAAGTAGGGATGATGATCGAATTACGATTACGATCGGTGGGGTCAATTATTTGATTAATCCAACTAATGATGGAACGTATCTAATTACTTTGACGACTCATGATAGTATTGACGGAACCGGCCCGATTGTTGACCAGGCGCAAGACGAGATCGAAATTCAAGATGCGGGAGAAGCTGGTAAAGGAACTTTATCCGACACTTTGTCAGTGTCATTGCCCGGCAATGATAGTCGTCATACTATTCGCTACAATGTTAGTCAGACGGCGGCAAGTATTACCAATGGTAGTTTGAAAGTGACTTTGGACAGTGAATTTGATATGTCGGGTTTGACTGATAGTGATATTACTATCATGGGCGGAGACGTAACTTGGTCAAATGACAAGATTATTTACGGTAGTGGAGCACAAATTGGTTGGTGGCAAAAATTATTTAACAAGATTGTTCATGCTCAGGGTGAAAATAGTATTGTTTTTAATTTTACCGGCACTTTGGACGGCAATGATGAAACAATTACGATTGTGATTGGTGATGATAATTATGTTAACAATCCATTTAACACCGGATCATTTAGTATTGATTTGACCACCTACAGTAGTGCCAATGCCAGTGGTGATATTATTGAAAATTTATTGGCCAAAGTATATATCAATGGTGGAGTAACAGTAACGGCTACTGTTCCCTCTTCTTTGATGTTTACCGTATTGCCGGTGGCGGATAATGAGATAGTCAATGGAGCGACTACCAATGTTGCTTCTACAAGTAGCTTAATTAATTTCGGAATAGTTGAACCAAACCAAACCAAAATTGCCGCTCAAGATTTACAGGTAGCGACCAATGCTTCCAGCGGTTTTGTGGTTACTTTACAAACAAACAATACTTTTGCTTCCGCTCAAGGAAATACTATTGCGACATATTCTGGCAGTAACAGCGCGCCAACTAGTTGGACAGCGCCGAGTGGAAGCACACACGGATACTTTGGCTATACCACAGATGACTATACTTTAGGTAATACTGAATATGATCGTTTTGCCAGTAATAATTGGGCGGGAGCAACTACTACTCCCAGCGAGATTATGTATCACAATGGCTCGACCAATGGAACTACTCAGGGACAGGGAACGACTCGAATCGGTTATGAACTGGAGATTGATAATCTGCAACCGGCCGGTATATATTCTACCAATTTGATGTATATTTGTACGGCGACGTTTTAGGGGCAGGAGGGGAAATGGGATACTGGGAATTATTTAAAAATCGAATTATTATTGCTAGTTTATCTTTTACCTACGATGAACACGAAGTAGAAATCGAAGAAAAACTAGATACGACTATTGAAACCAATAAGTTACTATTTTTATTGTGGAGCTATCAAATAGTTTTGACTTTTCAGGTGATAAATTCTCCAAGTATTTTGGCTGAGTTTTTAGCTTTTTTATCCGATTTAAGAAATAATGATTTTGAAAAATGGCGAACTTTCAATAAATTGCCTTGGATAAAAAAATATGAAATTTTTGTTTTTAAAAACAAGCCCTATACTGAAGAATCACCCGAAAATCGAGGGAAAGTAAAAAATGATCTTGACCAAATGGCTTTATCGACTCATATATTAATACACTTATGGGAAAAAATGACCGATAAATTACTAGCGCGAGACTTATTGGATAATTTGATTATAGAAGAGAGGCTGAAACAAAAGTGGGATAATATTCAGTGGGAACAAACGGCTCGAGAATTGCTGCAGAAAATAATTGAAAGCATGATTTTAACGTTTTGATTTTTTTAAATTTTATTGTCTAAAAATTGGATAATCACCATAACCAAGGGTGATTTTTTATATCTTGAAATATTTTTTTTATATCTGGCGTATTAGGATTGAAGGGCAGATTATATCTGTTGTTGAGTATATTTTTGATTTAACTAAAACTATCATGGGAAAGAAAATTTGGGGTAATGTTTGGTTGTGGCTTATAGTCTTGATTGGTTTGGGTATTGGAGGGTATTTTATTTACCAAAAATATTACACCAAAACTAGTGAAACGAGTTATGTTTTGGCGGCAGCCGAGAAAGGAACGATTGTAACTTCGGTTTCAGGCACGGGACAGGTTGCGGCTACCAACGAAGTGGAAATCAAATCAAAGGTAGCCGGAGAAGTTTTGCAAGTAATAGAAAAAGGGAAAGAAGTAAAAGCGGGAGAAATAATAGCTCAAGTAGACAATGAAGAGGCACAAAAAAGTGTGACGGACGCCCAGATTGCTTTGGAAAATGCTAATATTTCTTTACAAAAATTACAACTAAGCAGTAAAGATAAAGAAAAAACGGTGCGAGACGCGGAAATCGCTTTGGAAAGCGCAAAATTATCTTTGGAAAAATTGGAAGAAGGACCAACGGCACAAGAGTTGCAAACCGCCAAATTGAAAATCGATCAAGCCAATACTAGTTTACAAAATGCCAAGGATGATTTGGAACGCACTAAAGCGCAAAATGATCTTTCCATGGCAGAGACTTTTGATTCCTTCTTATCTTTGGCAACCGACAGTGTTGAACAAGGAATAAGTTCGATGATTAGTTTAACCAACATTCAAAGTGAATATTTTAATAGTAATGACCAAACTGGTTACAATATTGCTTCCAAAAAAGCGGAAGCTTTAAAATTACTGCTCGGAATGGAAGATGCCGGCCGAGCCAATGTGGAAAGTATTAGTCAGGCCAATGGTGGATTGAAAGAAAAAGTCGACCAGACAACTGATAGCACGGATCACGAGGCAGTTACTCAATTGATGGCGGAAGCGGAAGATGGTTTAAAAGCAGTCAAAGAAGCTTTGGAAGTAGTGCCATATAGCTCTTTTTTGTCCGATTCGGAAATAAGTTCACTTGAACAAGAAAAAAATAGTATAAACAATCAAATTTCCAGTATTACAGCCAAAAAGCTGTCAATCGAATCGGAATATATGAGTAACGAAGAAAGTATAATTAATGCAGAAACAAAAATCGAGGACGCCGAGACTACTTTAACCAATGCCGAGAATGACCTGAAGACTTTACAAGAAGAGACTGATCCGCTGGAAATAAAATCACAGGAATTGAGTATCAAACAAAAAGAAAATGCTTTGGCCGACGCCAAAGAAGATCTAAATAGTGCATCCGACCAGCTTGATCTGAAAGCACAGCAACTAACTATCAAACAAAAAGAAACGGATTTGGCGGATGCTCAAGCCAAGTTAGCAGATTACACAGTGACGGCACCAAGTGATGGCATCATCACTGAAACGAGCGTAACCAAAGGCGATACTTTATCGGCAAACGGAACAGTGGCTACCATGATTAGTAAGACTAAACTTGCGGAAATATCTCTCAATGAAGTGGATATTCCAAAGGTAAGTATTGGCCAAAAGGCTACTTTGACTTTTGATGCTTTGACTGATTTAAGTATTACCGGCAAAGTGGCGGAAATGGATATTGTCGGTGCGGCCGAACAAGGAGTAGTCTCATACACAGTAAAAATAGCATTCGACGCCGACAACGAACTAGTAAAACCGGGAATGAGTGTTTCGGTATCGATTATTACTGATGTCAAACAAGATATTTTATTGGTGCCCAATGCAGCGGTCAAAAGTAGTAATAGCAGTAGTTATGTCGAAATTTTGGAGACCGATCAAACAGCGACTGCGACCAGCACCGGAATTGTCTCCCCCACTCCACCAAATCAGCAAGTTGTCGAAACTGGCTTGTCCGACGACACTTCGACCGAAATTACTTCTGGTTTGAGCGAGGCAGAATTGGTGGTTATAAAAACTACTACAATTTCCAAACAAACCACAACTGCCACTGGCAGTAGTTTATTCCAATTTGGTCCGGGAAATAACCGCAGTAGTTCCAGTAGCAGCTCATCAACCAAGACATCAACAACCTCAAGTACTAAAAGTAGTAATTCAACTTCCGGTAGTACTAGCAGTGGACCAATGGACGGCGGTGGGGCTCCTCCATTTTGATGTTTAATATAAAGATTAATTAGCGGTAATATTTCTTATTATGATTGAATGTAAAAATATAAATAAAGTCTATAAAACCGGAGATGTGGAAACTAGGGTTTTAAAAGACATATCTTTTAAAATTGAAGATGGGGAATTTGTGGCAATTATGGGACCATCCGGTTCGGGTAAATCGACTTTGATGAATATTATTGGTGCCTTAGACACGGCGACCAGCGGGGAATATTTTCTGGATAACCAGGATGTTTCCAAATTGAGTGACGATGAATTGGCGGAGATAAGGAAGAACAAGATTGGTTTTGTTTTCCAGTCATTTAACTTACTAAAAAGAGCGACAGTTTTACGCAATGTTATGCTGCCAATGATTTACGCCGGCGTGGAAAAAGAAGAACGAGAGAAAAAAGCCAGAGAAGCACTAAAACAGGCGGGATTGGAAGAAAAAACCTACGATCATCTCTCCAATCAACTTTCCGGCGGACAGATGCAAAGAGTGGCGATTGCCCGCGCTTTGGTTAATAATCCTTCAATGGTTTTGGCGGATGAACCAACTGGTAATTTAGACACAAGAACCGGGGAGATCGTTTTGGCTACTTTTCAGGAATTGAATCGTAAGCAAAATCATACGGTAGTTTTAATTACTCATGAAATGGATGTAGCTGAGCATGCTGATCGGGTAATTGTAATTAGAGATGGAACAATAGTGGAAGACCGAAAGAGCAATGGGCAAAAAGTAATTATTGACCAAACAACGGAAAAATCAAAGGAAAAGAGGTAAACATGAAAACATTTGATCTATTGGAAGAAGTGTTTTTTGCCCTGTGGGCCAATAAGGCCCGGTCGGGTCTAACTATCTTGGGTATTGTAATCGGGATTGCTTCAGTTATTTCTATGATTGCCATCGGACAAGGTTCACAGAGTTCGATCGAATCAAGTATTGAATCTTTGGGTTCCAATTTGATTCAAATTAGTCCGGGGGCGCAACGCGGAGTGGGGATGCAAGTGAGTCAGGGTCGAGGATCGGCGCAAACTTTGAAAAAAGGTGACGCCGAAGCGATTGAAAGTGAATTTTCCGATTTAATCACTGCAATTTCCCCGGAGGTAACCGGTCAATACCAAATAACAGCCAAGGGAACAAACACGAACGCGCGCGTGGTTGGTTCGACACCTGATTATTTAACTGTTCATAATACAGAGATTGATTTGGGTAGTTTTATTACTGACCAAAATGTTAAAGGTTTATCAAAAGTAGCAGTTTTGGGGCCAAATGTGCGCGATGATTTGTTTGGCGAGGATGTCAATCCGGTGGGACAAACGATTAAAATAAAACAAATGGAATTTAAGGTGATTGGGGTTCTGACAGAAAAAGGCGGAAGTACCATGAGTAGCATGGATGATATGATTTTTGTTCCTTTGACGGTTTCTTTACAATTTTTTACCGGCAGTGACTATCTGTCGACTATCAGTGTGCAGGCGATTGATGAAGATTCGATCGATAGTCTGAAAGAAAAAATAACGGAATTATTATTGGACAGGCATAAAATTACGGATTCGACGCAAGCGGATTTTAATTTTTCCAGCCAGGCCGATATTTTGCAAACTGCTTCATCGATCACTTCAACTTTTACGATTTTGCTTGGCTCGGTGGCGGCTATATCTTTGGTGGTGGGAGGCATTGGTATTATGAACATGATGTTGACCAACGTGACGGAAAGAACTAAGGAAATTGGTTTGCGCAAGGCGATCGGAGCCAAAAGATGGGATATTAATATGCAATTTTTGACCGAAGCGATTATTTTGACTTTTATCGGCGGACTATTTGGAATTGTTTTTGGTTGGCTGATTTGTTTGCTTATTACCAAATTTGCCGGAATTGCAACCGACATGTCTTGGGAATCAATTGGTTTGGCTTTTGGGGTGTCAGCCGGTATCGGAATTATTTTTGGTTACTACCCTGCTCAGAAAGCGGCTAGTATGAATCCGATTGAGGCTTTGAGGTATGAATAATATTTATTTTAAATTAGTTTTTTAGGAGATTTTATGAAGGGAAAAAATTTAATTATTACTGTGGTAGTGGTTTTACTGGTAGGGGCGGGATCATTTTACGGCGGAATGATGTATCAACAAAGCAAAACGGGTAATGGTTTTAATGGAGCAATGATGGGGCAAATACCGGGTAGCGGAAATGCCCAAGGGCAATTTTCTCGCAACAATGGTCAAACGAATACTAGTAGTCAAATAGGACAACCGGGAGGAATGGGTAACGGTGTTAGTGGTGAGATTACCAATATGGATGATAAAAGTTTAACAATTACGACACGCAATGGCGGGTCAAAAATTGTCTTCTTTTCTGACTCAACAACAATTAGCAAAATGACTGACGGCACGACGTCCGATTTGAAAACCGGGGAAACGGTGATGGTAACTGGTGAAACCAATAGTGACGGCAGTGTTACCGCTAAGTCGATTGATTTGCGTAATATTGGCAACCAACCTACCCCGAGCAACTAATCTTTTGACAATCCTTTATAAAAACTCCCTTGGATATATTCCGAGGGAGTTTTTTTCTTTGAAAAATATTTGATTTTTTATGATAACTTTCCGTCTTTCATGCAATGAACACAATACTCGCAAGTCTTTTCTCCTTGCTCATCAGTACCCATTTCTTCTTCGCTGGAAATAGGCATTCCACATTCTTTGCAACTACATTTGCATCCTTCACAACCACAATCGCATTTCTTATTTTCCTCGTTCATTTTGACCTCCAAAAAAATTAAAATTCTCTATTTGAAAAATATCTCATCGCGATGACCAAAACCAAAATTATAATCCAGCATAAAACCGTGAGTTATTTCCAATTTATACGCCACGGTATCTGAAGTAGGTTTCATATCTTTCATCTGGGGAAATTTGGCTATAAATAAACCGGCGACTTTTTCGATTTCTTCCGGAGTTTCCAGTAAGAAGGCTTGGCCTTCCAATTGCAAACCTTGAATAGTATTCCAATCTTCGGCAAATTCATCAATCGCCATTCCAATTTTGGGGTTACTGGCTATATTGACCGCCTTGCGACTATTTTTGCTAGTGAAAAAATAAATAGACTGGCCGTCGGTGACATATTCGATGGTATGGGCCATTGGTTGGCCGTCGGTTGTCACGGTGGCCAAACGCAAAGTATGGTGATCGTTCAAATAATCTATCGCTTTTGACTTAAAATCTTCATCCATGTTTTCTCCTGTAAAAAAATCTTTTAATAAATCTATTATAACAAGTTTTTAAAAGCCTTAAGATTGCTATACAATTATAGAAGGGGGTGGTTGGTTTGTGGTTGTTTGTAAGAAAATTTTTTGATATTATTTGATCTATTTATGATTTGGCCAAAGGATTTGATTTCAGTTTCTTATAGTGATTTATTGTTGGAAAAAATAACTTAATTTGGAAAAACTTCATATTGCCAGTATTTTCTTTGTTTTATTTTTTAATTAAACTTGTCTTTGTTACTGTATGATAAAAATAAGAAAACATTTAGAAAAAGATATTCCTTACCGTATTAAGTGGTTAAGTAACCCAGAAGTTAATAAATTTATTGGCGATGAAATTGGTAAAAAAACTAATCGAAAACAAGAAGAAAATTGGTTTATTGAGTATAAAAAAAATAAGAATAAAAAGTTTTTTACCATCTGTGACAATAACAAACCGATTGGATTCATGGGGCTATCGAACATCAGTAAAATAAATAAAAATGCAGATTTATTTATTGCTATTGGTGAGGATGAATATCGTGGCAAAGGGATTGGAAAAATTGCTATGAAATGGTTAATTAATCATGGATTTAATAAATTGAAACTACAAAAGATTAATTTGGGTGTAATCCAAGACAATACCCCAGCAGTAAATTTGTATAAATCTTTAGGATTTGTTATTGAAGGTGAAATGAAAGATGAAGTTTTTTATAGGGGAAAGTTTTATAATTTTTTGTCTATGGCAATTTTTAACAGAAATTTTGAAAAGCCAAATACATTAGTAGATTAACGATTAAAGAGAATAATGCTAAATTTCTATACAACATGAAAAAACTTAAAATATACATCGCCGGGAAAGTGTCGCCAAATTCAGTTTTTGGGCGATATGATTGGAGAGACAATTTTTGTCAAAAATTATCCGAATCGTCCGGTTTTGAATTTATTAATCTTGATCCGAACAAAAGCCAAGAAGGATTTGATCTAGATGAAAATGATAGTCAGCTTATTTTCGGTCGGGATTGTTTTATGATCAAAACGGCTGATTTGGTCATTGTAAATCTCACCGACGACATCAGTGTCGGCGGTTCACAAGAAATGTTGATTGCCAAATATTACCGCAAACCACTGATCGGCATCGCGGCAAAGGGTGGAAAATTTTTTCGGACACAAAAAGAAATTTTGGGAAAAACTTACGATAACTGGCTTCATCCCTTTGTAAAAATCACCTGCGATTATGTGGTAGAAGATATAAAAGAAGCCGGCAAAATAGTCGAACACCATTTTGATCAACCAGAAAAAGCGGTTAAAGGTCTGGAGATTTTAGACGAAACGATACAATATTATCAAGATCATTTCCATGATAGCGATCAATTTCTTCGGGATTTATAGGAAATTAAAGCAGAGAGAAAATTTTTTATGAAACAAACTTTTACAATTGGGGTTTTTGGGATAATTAGAGACAAAGACGATCGGGTACTTTTGGTTTTGCGGAATGATTATGATTTTTGGAATTTGCCCGGTGGCGGGGTAGAAAAAGGAGAATCTCCATGGCAAGGAGTGATTAGGGAAGTAAAAGAAGAAACTGGGTACGATGTTGAAGTTGTTGGATTGGCAGGTGTATACAGTAAACCAGAAAAGGATGAAATTGTTTTTTCTTTTGAATGCAAAATTATCGGAGGAAAAATGACACTGAATCAGGAGGCAAAAGAAATTAAATATTTTTCACTTAACGAAATTCCCAAAAACACTTTTCAAAAACATATTGAGAGAATTGAGGATTTATTGAAAAATAATGATAAACCAATAATGAAAATTCAAACTGGTAAATCCTCAATCGAGTTGATTGGTAAAGAGGTTGGTAATTAACATCAATATATAATTTATGAAAACACTAAATTTTCGGCAAAACTTATCGGAACTTATTCGCAAGGGCGAAAAAACAACTACTTGGCGTTTATTTGATGATAAAGATTTAACAACGGGAGACATGGTGGTCTTTGCTGTTTGGGAAACAAAACAGCCTTTTGCGGAGGCTACTCTAACTTCAGTTAGGGAAGTTGAGTTTGGCAAATTGGCGGAAAAAGACTGGGAAGGGCACGAGAGGTTTGCCAGTGAAAAAGAAATGTATGACAAGTATTCGTTATACTACAATACAGATGTCGGCCCGGAGACAAAAGTGAAGATTATCAATTTTGTAATAACAAAGTATTTAGAATAAAATATACTCTCCACTAACTTGTTTTTTAACTAACCGACTGGCCCCGCATCAACAACTGCAGGGCTTGTTGGATTGAACCGGCGCGAGTGATTTGTCCGGAATTGACAAAGAAAATTTCGTCGGCGGCGGCGATGGTATTGAGGCGATGCGCGATGATAATTTTGGTGGTAGTAGATGGTAGATGCTGGATAATTTCTTCCAGTAATTGTTCGGTGACGGTATCGATATTGGCCGTGGCTTCATCGAGAATAAGAATTTCCGGTTGACGCAAAACAGCACGCATAAAAGCGATAAGTTGTTTTTGCCCCAAACTAACCGAATCATTGCCGCCGGAAATTTTGGTGTCCAGTCCTTGGGAAAAACGTGCTAGTAGTTTTTCTAAACCAAATTGACGCAGAATTTCTAAAATATTTTGTGGGGAATTATCTTGAAAAGTCGGATGGCCGTATAAAATGTTTTCTTGCACGGTGCCGGTAAAAATAAATGGTTCTTGGAGAATAAAACCGATTTTTTTAACCCGATCGTCTGGTTCGTAACTACGTAGATCCCGATCTTGAAGAAGGACTTGGCCAGCAGTAGGATCAAACAGACGAGCCATCAAGGAAGCAATGGTTGTTTTGCCGCCACCGGTGGGACCAACCAGGGCATAGGTTTTTCCAGCTTGCAGCTGGAAATTTATATCTTGCAAAACAGGCTGACCGCCGGGATAAGCAAATGAGACTTGTTGAAATTGCAAGACTGGCTGTTGGGTATTTTCTGGTTTGGGTGAAGCGGATTGAGAAGTGGTTTGAAGCAGTAAATCTGATTGAAGAGAAATAATTTCGGTAATCCGATCCCAACTAGCTAAAGCTAGTTGGAAATTGGCCCACAAAGCTGCCAATTGACGAAGTGGACTGTAAAAACTATTTACATAAGCAAGGAAACTAATCAGCATTCCCAAAGTAAAATGAGCAGTGGAAACTAAATACAAACCATAGAAGACCACGATTAGTTGGGCCAAATTGGAAGATAGACCATAGACCGGGGTAAAAATATTATTGGCCAAACCGGCGGAAATGGCGCTTTGGTAGTTTTGTTGGTTGACGGTGGTAAACTTTTCTTGAAAAAATTGGCGGCGATTGAAAGCGACAATTACTTTAAAATTATCTAAACTTTCTTGAACCTCGGCGCTGAGATTGCCGGTGGTTTTGAGATTAATAGCGTTTTTACTTTTTACCCAGGGAGAAACGAGGCGAGTAAAAATTAGTAAGATGAGGGCCGGAACAAGAGCGGCCAGGCCAAGCCGAGGATAAAGATAAACAAGGAAGATTCCTGATCCGATCATGATAAAAATACTGCCGATAAATTGCATGAGGGTCTGGGAAAAAAATTGGTTTAGTTTGTCGGTATCATTGTTGAGACGAGAAATCAGATCGCCAGCTTGATTTTGATTAAAGAAAGAGATTGGTAATTCTTGAAGTTTTTGAAAAATAGTATTGCGGAGTCGAAATAACACTCTTTGACCAACACCGCCCATTAGACGAGTTTGAATAAAACTGGCAACAAAAGCCAAGACAAAAATCAGCAATAAAATAGCTGCCGAATAAAGGACACCTTGATATTGTTTGGTTTGGATATAACGATCAACCGCTTGGCCAAGCAACACCGGAATAACCAGACTCAAAAGGGAATTGGCCACGATAGCCACGGAAGAAAAAATCAATTTCTGGCGTTCATCGGACATAAGATCCAACAATTTGCGCAAGGATGACAGAGTGTTTTGTTGGTCAGGCGACGCAACCGGATTGTTTCTAAGATTGTACTTCATAGGCGCTGGTGCTTTGTTGCGAATTAAATATTTGAACATATTCTGGCGAAGTTTTGAGTAGTTGGTCATGTGTTCCTTGAGCCAAAACTTCGCCTTCCATGAGTAGGATGATATGGTCATAGTTTTGAATGCTGGAAATTTTTTGGGTTACGGAGAGCAAAGTCAAATCGGGATAGAGACGAGAGAGATTGGCTTGAATTTCATTTTCTGTGCGAGTGTCGACCCGGGCGGTAAAATCATCAAGCAGAAGAACACGAGGGTTGAGCGCCAGAGCGCGAGCCAACATCAACCGTTGTTTTTGGCCACCGGAAAGACTAGTACCTCGCTCGGAAACAATAGTATTCAATTGCTCGGGAAGAGAATTGACAAAATCGGATAACTGGGCGGCCTGGATAGCTTGCTCGAGGGATTGTTTGTCGACTTGTTGATTGAAAGCGATATTTTCTTTGAGAGACAAATTGAAAACCACACTATCCTGAAAAACAAAAGCGATTTGGCGGTGAAGAGAATCGGGATCATATTCCGATATAGGGTGACCATCGACTAATATTTGACCGGAAGATGGTTCGATCAGACCAGCCAATAAATATAATAATTGAGTTTTGCCGGCGGCGGTGGGACCAATAATAGCGGTTTTACTGCCCGGCTGAACAACAAAAGAAACATTATTGAGAACAGATTTATTGCCATATTGGACTGATACTTGACGTAGCTCGATCTGACCGGAAATTAATTGATCAATTGAGCCACCGACAGTTTTCTCCGGATAATCCAAGACATCTTGAACCCTCTGAAAAGAAGCGGAGGCTTGAGCAAAAAGATTACTACTAAAGCCAATGACGATAATCGGAAAAATTAAGATATTAATATAGTTGAGAAAAGCAGAAAAGTTACCTAGCGTCAGATGATCATTGATAACAAAATGTCCACCAAAAACCAAAACAACCAAGACGGCCAAGTTGGCGGTCAGGGAAATTATAGGAATCATAATGGCAAAGAGTTGGAGGATTTGCAAACCAAGATTCTTGGCTTCAGTATTGGCTGCCAAAAACTTTTTGTATTCGGTTGCGGGAGAATTGAGAACACGAATAAGAGCGGCACCCAAGATACTTTCGTTGATAATTTTGTTTAACCAATCGATCACTTCTCTAGTTTTGAGAAACAGAGTGCGCATTTTGCCGAAGACATAAAAAAAAGTGCCACCGATGATGGGAATGATCAATAAAACCAAAAGAGCCAACTGCCAGTCAGTGATTACGAGTAAAATACCGACTCCAATAATGGTAAAAACCGATGAAACTACAGACACTATACCCAAGGAGACAAAGGTTTTAATGGAATCAACATCGGCAGTCAAATTGGTCAACAAACGGGCGGGGGTAAGTGTTTGAATGGCTTGAAAACTTTGGCGAGAGATTTTACCGACCAAGTTTGCCCGTAGATCGCGGGCCGATTTTTCGGAAATATAGGTTTGCATGATACTTTGCAGATAGGTAAAGACAAAGATCAAAATAGTGGCGGCTGAAAATTCGATCAGTGTTTGCTGCCAATTCAAGTTACCTTGTTGGTAATGATCAATGGCTCCCGAGATGAGTTTG
>JAEAMF010000658.1_pt1 | contig 37043 bp, 30 predicted proteins | sample 8958721 | NCBI WGS metagenome assembly JAEAMF01 (sample SAMN16933255, study PRJNA681124) | bioreactor sludge metagenome | isolation source: anaerobic bioreactor treating anionic surfactant - SDBS | place: India: Bengaluru | collected 2019-02-28 | reverse complement strand
GACAAAGAAATTGATTGTGTATTGATGAGATGAACCACTATTATATGTAGGAGGGCTGCTGGATTAGATATTTTGCCCAAGAAGTTTTACTGCCAACTCTGTCAGAGTTCCTGGCTCCACTCTGGCACCTGAAAAATCGTCAAGGTGCGCAGAAAAGGAAGCACAACACCTGTATTTTAACGAATAATAATCCAATAATCCAGATCAGTTTAGTACCATAATCATTAAAATTCTGACACTTAGATATGATTTAGATATGTTAAGATACGATCGGATATTCCCGTCCGTACCGCACAATCTCAGTTAAACCCTTGACCTTCAAGGGTTTTTTTATGGGGGTGCGCAATAAATGGGTATTTGTTAAACAATCCGATGATCTCCAGCCTGCCCGTTCCCTCTATAGGATCTCACACATGATGCCCTGCTCAAGGAAAAAATCCCTGTACCCGATGATTTGGTCAGGACTGTACGGACCAAGTCGGTCTAATTGATAATCCATACCATGTTCTTCATATTTCTCTCTTCCAAGGTTATGATAGGGCTCCAGGCAGATGTGGCGCAGATCATTTCTACTCATTATCTCAATAACATCTGTCAAATTTTCAGGGGTATCTGTAATCCCTGGAATTAAAGGAAATCGTATCCAAATCTCTGCATTTTGGGAAGCAAGAAAAGCCAGATTCTCCAGGATCGGGTGAACGGATTTTCCAGTATGGAATTGATGCATATCAGGATCAATGATTTTCAAGTCGAACTGGAACAGGTCCGTGAAAGCTAGTACTCCTCTGACCGCTTTTCTGGACGCCCATCCGCAGGTTTCCACAGCGGTATGTATACCAAGGGTTTTGCATTTTCGAAGTACCTCAAGTAAAAATTCATATTGGAAAAGGGGCTCTCCTCCTGAAAACGTGACTCCTCCGCCAGAATTTCGATAAAAAGGGATGTCCAGTGCTATGATATCTGTCACTTCTCGGGCGGTCATTGCCTTTCCGGTCACCGTTAATGCATCATGGTTGCATAGTTCAACGCACTCTTTTGAGCGGCATTGGTTGCATAAATCAAACGAACGATGAATTTCCCCGTTGGTAAATGAGATGGATGCAGTGGGACAAGAGGCCACACAATCCAGACACAGTTTACAACGGGAACGGAAATAGCGTAATTGCGGCTCTACCTGTTGTGACTCGGGATTACAGCACCACTGACATCGCAAAGGACATCCCTTCAGGAATACCAGTGTTCGGATTCCAGGTCCATCATGTACAGCATAATGCTGAATATTGAAGACGATTCCTTTCATCCTCTACAGAGCATGCTCTGTCCTCCATATAACCTGGTCCTGAAGGTCTTTGCTCATTTCAACCCAATAAGCTGAGAAGCCGGCTACCCTAACGACAAGATCACGGTAATTCTCAGGGTGAACCTGTGCATCCCGAAGCATCCTGGAATCAACAACATTGAATTGTATATGGAACCCGGATCTTTCGAAATAAGTTTTTATGAGGGCCAGCAAGTTTTTCGATCCTGTATGGCCTTTTAAGGCCGTAGGATGAAATTTAAGATTCAGCAAGCCACCACGGATCCTTGTATGGTCCACTTTTGATGAAGAGCGGATCACCGCGGTAGGCCCGTGAATGTCTGTTCCCGGAAAAGGTGACGTTACTCCATCGGCAAGGGGTTCACCTTTCAACCGTCCGTCAGGAAATGCATTGCATACTTTGCCGAAAGGCACGGGAGTGGATATTGCCAGCATGGAAGGATCATACGGTTTTCCCAGATAATTGACCTGCCCTGGTACAAAATCGCAATACGCATGAAAAAGATCAAGGTAAATGTCATCCACAAAGTCTTCATCGTTTCCCCAGTGCGGCACCGATAATGCTTTTTTTCGCAATGCCTCGTGCCCCCTCCAGTTTTCTTTTACCGCCAGGATTAGTTCCTGGAGTGTGCAGACATTAAGTTCAAAACACAATTTTTTTATTACTGCCAGGGAGTTGGCAACATTCACCATTCCCGACGAAAGTGTGGTAACAGATTGATTGAGCAGAGCTCCTCCATCGTCCATGCATTTTCCTATATCCAGGCAATTATTGACAAAAACCGAACAGAATACCAGGGGAACCGAGTTGCGATGGGCGATCATTACATAGTTCCAGTATTGCTGCCAGTTCCTGATGGCATGATGCATGATATCAACGTAATACTTCCTTACATCTTCATAGCACTCCAGTTTTCGTGGTTCAACCATCCGCACTCCAGTCACCGGGTCAACCCCCTGATTAAGAACAAGGTCAATGATCTTTCCGTGGTTCACAAATCCTGGCTGAACAATGCCATAAGCATTTCCCTGAAGAGTTGGTTCAGTGCATCCCCCCATTGCGGAATATTTCCGGATGATGTCCAGGGGAAGGCCACTGGTCTTCATTTCATGCTGGATATAGGTGGACTGATTGAAAAAAGCCGGGTATCCCACCCCGGTTTTTACACATTCAACAGCCTGCATCAGGAATTCAGAATCCAGTTTGTCATCCCACCAGACGGAAAGTGTTGGCTGGGTCATCTGCATATTTATCTGGGCCTGCAGAATGATTAGGGAAAGGGGATTATTGGCTCGTTCGCCGTGTTCATCAATCCCCCCCAAAATAAGGTTCTGATAAAGATTTCCATGCCCCAGTCCCTGCCAGCTCAAGCTGGCAATGTATTCGATCTGGGTCATTTTCACGAACAATTCCTCAAACAGGGCAATCGCTTGTTGATGAGTTATATCCGGATCATTTTTATAATATGGGTAAAGGACCATATCCAGTCTGCCGGGTGAATATCCAAGGTGAGAACCTTCTATATGGCCAAGTAAATAGGTCAGCCAAAAAGACTGAACGGCTTCTCGGAAATTACGCGGAGGCTCCATCGGCACACGCCGGCATATGCCAGCCATTTGTTTGAGTTCCGACTTCCGGACAGGATCGTCTTCCTCACATGCCAGGCGCTCTGCCTCCCTGGTGTAATTTGAAACAAATTCAATAGCTCCTTTCAATACGGTGATTGCTGCCCTCCAGAAATTCAATCGGGTACCATCGGCTACATTTCCCGGTTGAAAGGAAAGGATCCTTTCTTCCGTCTCACAGATAATGGCATTGTATCCTTTTGCAAGGGCAGTTTCATAGTCAAGGATCAATCGCCCTTCAGGGCATGGTTCATGCGGAGCAGTGTAGAGCCCTATTTTCCAGCCATCTTCGATGAATCCTTTTTGATTGAATGCTTGCTTCCAAAGCCGGTCTGCCTGTGCCATAAAACACTTTTCTTCCCAGTATGTGCAGATATCCTTGAACTCTTCATATTCTGCTTTGGAAATCAGAAATTTACCTGAAATCAACCGAAAGTCGTTTTGGTCAGCGGCCTTCCGGGCTTTCTCAATTCCGCCCCCGCTTCCTTGCCCTACATGCCTGCACTGGGCATCCTGATCCTCCTTTCGTATTTCTTTTAAATACGGATCCGCAGCATAATTGACATAAGGAATAGCCCCCCTTATGAACCGGGTCTTATTTCCTGCCAGCATATCCTTTTCATGAATGACAGGGGTCATCTTCGATAAAGCATAGGCATGATCTGCAGCACGTCGCTCAAGAGCTTCCATTCCATCAGTTGTTTTGTGGGATGCAGTCAGGTGCTTTATATACTCTATATCAACCATAAGAGGTGAACCCAGATACCTCTTTTTAAAAAATGCGGACCGGTCATTTGACGGGGAACCAATGATTTCACGATCAGTAAATGCCTCTGTACTTGTATTCATGGGACATTGAGAATTAAGAACAGCCAGTATAATGTTGAACGCTAAATTAGTGAGCTCTGTTTATTAAAAGAGAAACAATTAGCAAGGTAACTTGATCAGAATTTATTAGTCATTCAGGATCTCCAAATATACTAAAATTAAAACCAAAACGTACGTTTGAACTTTGCCTTACAAGAGGGTACTCATGGTGCATGATTGCTCCAAAATATGTAAGCTTCCCCGACCTTCGTCAAGTTTAAATTAGAGAAGAATAAAAGTGGGAGACCCACTGAAAAAAATTAACATATGAGAAGGGACGTACTGTTCAGGCATTTACCTTCAGGGTGTGACCAACAGTTTTTTTACCTCACTGATCTCATCGCATGTGAACCGGTAAAAATACATGCCCGGAAGCAGTTCACCGGGCTGAAAAGCCAGATGATGGATGCCTGCTGTCTGAAATTGACCGGCAACTGTTCTCAATAAGCTGCCCTTTGCATCGTAGATCATAAGACTGACCATTCCCGGACGCTCCAGGACATAACTGAGCCGGGAAGGATCCTGTAAAGGATTAGGGAAAATCCGGACGGTGTTTGGATCAGTTTGCGCCGTTTCCTCTTCCGTGCCTACATAGGATCCGAAAAACTCCAATATTCGCTGTAACACTTCAAGTCGTTTTTCCTGTTCATTGATCCCTTCAAATCCGAAACCAAAGAACACGGTTTTATAAACAGGGCTTTGATAACTGACGGCGGCGCCGGTGGCGGATGAGAAATACTGAAAAACTACCTCGCCACCACTGACCGGTTCCAGCTCACTCATGGATGACTGGAACATTGCATCCGTGCCTTGATTGAGGGTCAGGTACAAATTATCGCCAATGGGATCTCCCGGAGTCCCAATCAGGGTATCCTGGCCGGCATAGGTGCCGTTGATATGCTTCACATGCAGGTAATCCTTCAGAAAAGGGCTTTCCTCCAAGTCTTCACTGATATTTTGCCCCGAAAGGAACAAATTGCCTCCGTTTTCAAGATACTGCGAAAGCACCTCCTGGTTGTAAGGCGTCAGGGTTTGTTCTACCTGGAATCCGGTGAACCAGATTACGATCGGAAAATTCGAGATGAATTCCAGGGAGGGTTCTCCCATTACATTCAAATTGTAAGAGTATGTCTCGCGCTGCAGTTTTTTCAATGCATAAGTATACCAGGCAACAGGCTGGATAAACAGTCCATTGAAGCTGATGCCGTCATTTACCAGCAGGATGTCAGGTTTGCCGATCTCCAGATTAAGATAGGTCTTGTAAACATCCGATTTTCCAAAAGAGATGTTCAGTCCAAACAGGGAAGAATAGGGTTGGGTTTCTGATCCAACATGGATCAGAAATGGGATATCAAGAGCCTGTTTTACTTCCAGGTATCCTATCATTCCTAAGGGCGATTCAGCCACTTCGACACCGATGTTGGGGTCATCCGAACTGAGGATCAGGTGAACATCCTGAATGGCTGAGGTAATATTTATATTGTTACGGATGCCCAGGGTGATGGTCGCCTCTTCTCCGGGTTCCAGGACCTGGTCTCCGTCTGAATCGGAAAGGGACAGTGATTCAACAGAGAATGGTTTGTAGTGATAAGAATAATTTAACAGAAGAAATTCCGTAAACCAGCTCCAGTCTGAGTTTGAACTATTCCCGATGCATATCATTCCGGATTGCCTGTCCCTGCTGAAACCATATTCACCCTGAGCTCCGGGAAAACTACCTCCATGACTGAAAAAACCATATTTATAATTCCATATCAATCCCAGCAGGTCAGGATAGGTTATTTCGGGGTATTGCAGGGTGGTGATCAAATCGATGGTTTCCTCCTCCAGGATCTGGACCTGATCCAAGGAACCTCCGTTCATGTACATCGCCAGGATTTTGGAGAGGTTCACCGCACTGGTTCTCAGGGTTCCTGCCGGATAGACAGGAAATCCCGCGTGCGGGGAGGGAACAAGGACATCGCCCTGGCGGATGTAGGGTGTAGCGATCCATGAGGAATTCAGATTCTGCAGATAAAAGGAGGTCTGCTCCATTCCCAGGGGGCCAAAAATGTGTTGCTGGCAGTAAGTTTCAAAATCCATTCCGAGGAGCACCTCAACGATGAAGGCCAGCAACGAAACGCCCACATTGGAATAGCTATATGTTGTTTGTGGAGGTACCTGTAGATAACTTTGGGAAGAATTATACAGTCCGCCTTCAAGAAGATAGGATTGTAAAAAATCCTGTAAAGCGATGGGTGAATCGTATCCGTAAGTTACCAGATCATTCAGAAGGGCCAGATCATCGTTAATGGATGAAAGATGGGTCATCAGGTGACGGAACGTGATGATGCTGTCAGGAAAGGATGGATTGAAAACATCAAAGGGTAAATAATCATTGATATTATCATCCAGTTCAAACAAACCATTCTCATAGAGTTGCATGCAGGCAGTCAAAACAATCGTTTTAGAGATGGAGGCTGTGAGGAAGACCGTAGAATCACCCACGGGAACCGCCTGTTCAACATTGGCGTAACCGAAATGTTTTTTCCAGTACAGTTCGCCGTTCTCCAAAAAACATAGGGAAACACCCGGTATCATTGCTTCTTCCATGATCCAGGTAATCCATTCCTCAAAAGTAGACGGATCCATTCTCCGGATGTAATCGCAGGATTCATCATCCCTGTCATGGGGCAGAAAGGTTTCCATGGATTCAAAAAAGGCTCTTTCCGCTGCTTTCTCCTGTATGGTTTGATTTCTGGAAAAAAAATCCTGTCCGCGGAGCGTCACGGGATGGATCAGGCAACTACAGGCAATCAGCAGAAAAGTGATATTCGTTCTATGAGTCAGCATGGGGAAGGGAATTTCAGCGAAAATTTGTTGGAACAAATGCGATAAAACCTAACTCCTGCAAATCTAAGGATAATCCCTGATATGCGAAAATGTTACGGAATATCCTTAAAAGATCCGACAGTCTCCGGGTAGATCCCCCGGGTAAAAAATGGAAGTGGTTTATTTTCTTTTCATTGCCTGTTCATGAAAATAAAAAATCATTATTCGAGAAAATTGATTACCTTTATGCCCTGAGCCTGCTGCATGAGATGTTTTGTTTAGCTTCCATGCCTGAAGGTGGGATGAAAGATGTGTCATTAATACGAATATATTGTTTATGGGTAAGGGAAGGGAAACATTTGGCAAAAAGGATGTAAGATCCAAAAAAGAAAAGAAAAGAAAAGAAAAAGAACTCAAACGTATCGAGCGCAGGGAAAATAAAGGAAGTGGCAGTCCCGAAGACATGATCGCTTATGTGGATGAATTCGGAAACATTACTTCCACTCCCCCGGATCTGACAAAAAGGTCAACCATCAAAGCCGAGGATATTCAAATCAGCGTGCCAAAAAATTTACCTCCAGATCCCAATGATCTAATCCATGGTGGGATGGTTAAGTTCTTTGATGATAGCAAAGGTTATGGATTCATAAAAGACTCCAACAGCAAGCTGGACATATTTGTCCATGCAAGTGGTGTCATCGATCCTATCAAGGAGGGTAATAAAGTAACCTTTGAGGTGGTGAAAGGAATCAACGGATGGAATGCCGTAAATGTAAAGATCGATCGGGAATGATTCATTACCGCACAGAATAAGCCTGCACCCTGTTTGTATTTCCGCAATAACATCTTTCAATTAATCTCAATGCAACTATGGCTAAGAAAAGCTCTGATCCAGAGCAAAAGATAAAACTTGACATTGATCATTTTTTAGTTAATTTTTCGGATGGTTATATCGAATGCCGGTTTTGCGGATCCAGATCCGCCATCCTCGGAAGAAACTTTGGAGTCGATAACAGGGATAAGATCTTCGATTTTAAAGAAAAACATAAAAGCTGCTGAGGCTTGGATGTACCCCACCCCTGAACGAGGCTGTATCAAAATGAATGTTTTTTATTAAACCACAGAGATCACGGAGGAGAACTGAGAACACAGAGGACTGATAACGAGTTATTTAAACTCCGTGATCTCCGTGAATCCTCCGGGTTTAAATTGTATTTTAACACAGCCTCGACGGGGGTATATGGGTTAACTCCCTGGGACTTGCCCCGGAATGTTGGTCAGTCCCGATATCTGTCAGGATGCCCTGGAATTCATACCTTTCCTTCCCAGTGTAATGAATTTCTACCGGCCGTTCATCAGCGCCATGTCATACGTTTATGTCTCCCTCTTTTTGTTACGACCCCAGGGATCTGCGTCCGGTCCGTTTTATTCATTTAAATATGAATCTCATTTCTGTTTACCTTTATTGCCATCACCTAATTTTACCCAACCATGAAAAAGATCTTCTGGTTTTTGGTTGTAATCATCCTTGCTTCATGCAACACGCTTCATTATAACATGAAAAGGAATCCTGAGAAGTTCGCACCCGGCCGCATCGAGCTGGAAGCTGCCTCTCCCGTTCTTTTCAGCGATGAATTTAACAGGCACTCGATCTCTTCCAACTGGAAAAAATCCATGTACTGGTCTGGCCCCCTGTTCAATCCCGAGGTTCCCTCATCCGGCTACTATTCCCCCGACAATTTCACGTTTACCGACAGCACCGTACGGCTCTGGACGCGTTATCAGCCAAAGGATTTCTACCGTGAAAAGTATAATGATACGGTGACGATCAATTATTCCATCGGCCTGCTTGACCTTTATCCATGGGTCATCCGGGGGAATGACCTGATCACGGATTTTATGGTGGAATGCCGTGCCAAAATGCCGGCCGGCAAACGTGAATGGCCGGCTTTCTGGTTAACGGGCTACGAACAGTGGCCCCCCGAGATCGATGTCTTTGAGTACTGGAACGACTCAACGGGCCAGTTTACGACCAACTTCCACTACAGCCAGCGCGACCGGTACAGGCAAGCCCAGCAAAAACACAGGATGACCATCCCTTATAAAGATGATTTTCATACATATGGGCTGAAAGTATTCAACGACCGGATGGAATTTTACTTTGACGGATTCCTTTACCGGAGGCTAAGGAGCGTGAATCAGTATCTCCATAAATTGACGGTGATACTGCAGAACGGCATACATGACGATCCCGACAACGATACGTTTCTTGAGGTGGACTGGTTCAGGATCTACCGGCTCCCCTGACAGGTCATTCATCGATTACCAGGCCGTCATCCGGTACCTGATAACCCCATTCTTTCATGGCGAAATCCCATTTTTCGAGGATCATATCCAGCTGGTGCCTTGTAATATGATGCACATTCTTCATGTATCCTTTGCTTTTTGCCGCGTATTCAATGAAAGCGTCACTGACCTTGTCGAAACCGGAGAATCCAAAAGTTGAATAGATCCTTCCAAGCATGGCTACCGGATCTTTCTCCAGCTCTTCAAATGAAAACTCGAGGAGGTTCCCCTCAGGGATCAGCTTTCGTTCTTCGATGAACTTATGCATCATCAGGTCATATACTGAAAAGATGATCTCTTCAAGCTGTTGTTCTGTCACCGTATGCAGCTGAAGGGCAGGCATCATCTCATGGTAGAAATGGCGGGTGGATAGGAACACAGTGACCGGATTACGGTGGATATGAATGAATTTCGCGTTGGGGAACATCTGAAGGAGTTCCTTTATCCGGCCGGTATTCGTCGGGTTCTTGGATAAAAACCGACTGGCATCCCGGTATTTGACCGCTTTTTTGATGATCAGCCGGTAAGCGTGACGCCATTGTTCCCGTGCCTTTTCATCCATCTGCTGAAATTCAATGAACGTATGATAGAACTGCATTGTGTAGCGCGGGAAGATCCAGAAATAATAGTACGACAGCGAATGGCGGCTTCCAATAGCAAATTCCTCTTCCTGGGGAAAGTCGGCATTCATTTTTACATTGTCACCCAGTCTTCGGGGTGCAATCAGAAGGCGCATGAAGTTCCTGAAGATGAAATAGCCCATTTTATTGAACAATGTGTCGGGGAATACACTCTGATAAGTGGTCACAGAGCCCATCTGCGGATCCTGGTTCAGCAGGTTGTGAAGGTGGGTTGTGCCGCTGCGCCAGTGACCCACGATGAAGAGAGGATCTTCTGTGACCGGCAGCTTTTCGATCCTGGGATTGATCCATGTCCTTTCGAACCAGCGGAAAGGTTTGTTGATAATATTGATAGCCAGTGTCGCAAGTACCCTTGCAGAGTAGCGAGGCTGAACTCCATAGTTGAACACCTGAGAAAGGAAAAGATCCAGGTCATAACCCACTGCCGGAGGCAGCCACACACCCTTTCTTTCTTTCTTCGGTCGAGTCCCGGATTTCATGTGGTAAAGGTAAAAAATATTAGTTTTGCAGTCCATTTACTTGTAAATTTCTTACATCCCTTATATATTTATATATTATGACACTATCTATATATACATTTCCTGATCACTTCCTGGTTGATGAATTACTCAACAAAGAGCATCTGATCATCCGCAGTGCCGTCAGGGACTGGGTGGACAGGTCGGTCAGGCCAATCGTTGAGAAAGCTAGCCAGCAGCATGTTTTTCCAGTCCATCTGGTCAGGGAGATGGGTGATCTGGGTGTTTTGGGTTCATTTATTCCTCAGGAGTACGGAGGCGCCGGACTGGATCAGATCGCCTACGGAGTGATCATGACCGAGCTGGAAAGGGGTGACTCCGGGATCCGTTCGGCCGCTTCGGTCCAGTCTTCTCTGGTCATGTATCCTATTTTCCGGTTCGGCAGCGAGGCGCAGCGCAGGAAATACCTGCCAAAGCTGGCCACGGGGGAAATGATCGGCGCCTTCGGCCTCACCGAACCCGATCATGGATCTGATCCGGGCAGCATGATCACCCGCATGGAAGAAAGAGGAGATCATTTTTTGCTGAACGGGGCCAAGATGTGGATCACCAATGCTTCGATCTGCGATATGTCTGTAGTCTGGGCGAAGGATGAAGCAGGCGTGATCCGGGGTTTGATCGTGGAGAGAGGGATGGAGGGATTTACTACCCCTGAAACGGGGAACAAGTGGTCACTGAGGGCATCCGTGACGGGTGAACTCGTATTCAGCGACGTCAGGATCCCAAAAGAGAATGTTTTACCGAACATCAACGGGTTGAAAGGCCCCCTGATGTGCCTGAATTCGGCACGATACGGGATTGCCTGGGGAGCAGTCGGAGCGGCCATCGACTGTTATGATACCGCCGTCCGCTATGCCCTGGAGCGTAAGCAGTTCGGGAAGCCCATCGCCGCCTTCCAGCTCACCCAGCGAAAGCTGGCCGAAATGCTGACCGAAATCACCAAAGCGCAGCTTTTAGCCTGGCGCCTCGGCGTACTGCGCAACGACGACCGCGCCACGCCCGGCCAGATCTCCATGGCCAAACGGAACAATGTGCACATGGCCCTCCAGGTCGCCCGCGAAGCCCGCCAGATCCTCGGTGCCATGGGTATTACGGGCGACTTTCCCATCATGCGGCACATGATGAACCTGGAGTCGGTCATCACCTACGAAGGTACCCACGATATCCATCTGCTGATCACGGGGGAAGAGATCACGGGGATAGGAGCGTTTCATTGAAGCTGTACGACCCTCTCCACCCGGTTCCTGCTTAGATACCCCCGGATGATCATCCGTGCGTCGCGGTTATCATCAAACGGCCTGATGCAGGTCCGCAGGAATTCCACATCGCTGGTGGCGATCCCAGAATCTACATACCCAAATCCGAGGTACTTGCCGTTTTCGACCATCACCAGCGCTTTTTCGTCGTTCGTCCGACCGGTATCGATTATCAGAAAGTTTTCATTATCAAAGAGATAAGGTTTTATCGCCTGCTCTACTCGCTGATTATAGGATGCAGGCTCTTCCTTTTGGATACAGGCTCCCCGGCATTTGCGGACATGAAAGGCAAAACAGGCATGCTGGGTTTTATATAGACCGCACATTTTCTGGCAGAGCTCATGTTTTTCGACTAGTTGGAAGAGAAATTCTCTGGCTGCCATCATGCTATTAAAGGTCAGGATGGGCATGACGCCATTCTCATCACGGCTGATCTTCAGCTGCAGGTACCCATCGGTGTCAGTGAATGAGCACAGTCCGAAATTCTGGAGCGTCCTTTTCTGGGAGGTATTGAAAACAGGCTGGTATCTCTTGATCTCGGAGGATTCCAGCAGCAGGGCGACCAGCTCGCTTCCGGTCAGCTCGTAGCCAATGTCGGCGATGCGGTACTTCAGTTCCTGTTCCTTCCTGCTGAGGTTATCACTCAGGTGGGACCGCACACGTTCGGATATATTGACACTTTTACCGATATAGATGATATTCCCGTGGTCATCATAAAAATAATAGACGCCCGGCTGTTCGGGCAGCTCATCAATGATTTCTTTCCGGAGGTTGGAGTTCAGTCCGCGCAGCGAGATGAACGTGATGGCCGGTTCGATGGAAACCAGCAATTCAAAGAGCCTTGCGGTGGCCATGGCGTCACCGGCGGCCCTGTGCCTGCACGGATTGACGATGTCAAGGTCTTTGCATAAATTCCCCAGTCCGTATGACCGCCGGTGCGGGATCAGCTTGCGGCTCATTCTTACGGTACAGAGTTTCTCCCTGTGAAAATCATACCCCAGGCTACCGTACTCCTGTCGAAGGAAGGAATAGTCAAAGGCAACGTGATGCCCCACCAGGGTCCTGCCTTCAGTCAGATCCAGGATATCCCTTGCCACATCGCAGAACCGGGGAGCATCTTCCACCATCTTGTTCGAAATGCCGGTCATTTGCGTGATGCGGTAGGGTATTTTTTTCTCCGGATTGATCAGGGTGGTGTATTCATGGGTGATCTTTGTTCCGTCATGCAAAAAGATCGCAATCTCGGTGATCTTTTCAGTTCTGGGATTCAGACCCGTGGTCTCCACGTCGACGATCGCGTACATAGTCAGGATGGAGCTTTTTAAAGGTTCAGTCTGGTCTGTATGGCCTTCACTTCGTTCTTCAGTATGCGGATCGTCTCCACAAGCTCTTCCTTCTCCATGTTCGGCTCGGGGAGTTCCGAACTGAGGAACGTCACAAATTTCCATGCTTCCCTCAGTTGCGTGACGGGAAGAACATAGGGTTTGTAGAAGGGATTAAGCGAATACAGGATAAGCGTCCCCTCCGTTTTGATCTTATTCTCAACTACTTTGAACACAACTCCTTCTTCCGTGGTCAGAAGGATATACGCATGTTTGTTCTGGATCAGGTTCCAGTTCTGAATAAATTCCCCGATCACCCATGACTTTTCAGGGATCGGGTGCATCGAATCACCGGTGACCTGAAAGGCGCGGTACTTCCTTTCCTTTGACAGGAAAGGAAGCCGGAATGTGGGCAGTACGCTGATGTATTCAGGATCGGCATAGCCGCTGGCATACCCCGCCTTAGCTTTTTCGCCGACCATTTCGATGTTCTCCTCATTGTCTGCGTTGACGGTGGTGGCCAGCACTCTCAGCTTGCTGCCGGTGATGAACACATCGTACCCTTTTTCGAGTTGCGACAGCTGGCTTTCGGAAAGCTTTGACAAATCGACGCGGACCAGTGTGTCGATCGCCACGTTGAAATATTTCGAAAAGGCCAGGAGCTCCCCGATGCCGGGTTCAGCCACCCGGTTCTCGTAGCCGCTCAGCGTAGAGCGTTTCATGTTCAGCGCGAAGGCCACATCGTCCTGCGTGCGGCCCCGGCGCTTGCGCAGCAGACGGATGTTGGTTGGGAAGTACATATTCGGTGTTTTTAGCTATAAGCTTCAAACTACAAGCTTCAAGCTGCAAGTTTCAAACTTGTAGCTTACGGCTTGTAGCTTGTAGCTAAAATATTTTTGTTTTTTTTCTGAAAAATGATTAATTTATCGTCGTAAAAATGATCAAATTTTAATCAAAGATAATTCAATTATTCATAATTCAACCATTTTAGAAAAATTTTTTATGGAAGCTTTCAACAGAAATATTGTTCATATGGACCTGGACACATTTTTTGTTTCGGTTGAACGTCTTGTCAATCCCTCACTAACAGGAAAACCGGTGATCGTTGGCGGGACTTCCGACAGGGGAGTAGTGGCCAGCTGCAGTTATGAAGCCCGCAAATTCGGCATTCATTCCGCCATGCCGATGAAACTGGCACGGACGTTATGCAGCCATGCGATCTACATCAGGGGTGACATGGAAATGTACAGCAAATATTCACGCCTGGTAACGGAAATTATTGCGGAAGAGGCTCCTTTGTTCGAAAAAGCATCCATCGACGAACATTATATTGATGTGACCGGTATGGACCGTTTCTTCGGCTGCCTGAAATGGTCGCAGGAACTGCGGCAAAAGATCATAAAACATACCGGATTACCGATCTCATCGGGTATATCCATCAACAAGACCGTTTCAAAGATCGCAGCTGGGGAAGCCAAACCGAATGGGGAGAAGTATGTTCCGGATGAGAATGTCAGGCCGTTCATGTTTCCCTTATCCATCAGAAAAATACCCATGATCGGCGACAGGTCCTATCACCTCCTCCGGTCGATGGGAGTCATAACCATCGGCACCCTGGCACAGATCCCTATCGAAATGATGGAGAGAGTGATGGGAAAGAACGGGATCATCGTCTGGAAAAAAGCGAACGGGATCGATCACACCCCTGTAACACCCTACTCCGAAAGCAAGTCGATCAGTACGGAAAGGACGTTTGAGAAGGATACCATTGATGTGGTCAGGTTAAAGGAGATCCTGACCGGTATGGTGGAGAAGACCGCCTATGAGCTCAGGAGCCAGGAGAAGCTGACTGCCTGCGTTACGGTGAAGATCAGGTACGCCAACTTTGATACACACACCCAGCAGCAGCATATTCCGTATACTTCTTTCGATCATGAGCTCATCCGTGTCGCTCTGGATCTTTTTCAGAAGATCTATCAGCGGCGGATGCTAGTCAGGCTGATCGGGGTGAGGTTCAGCCACCTGGTGCCCGGGGTTCAACAACTGAACCTGTTCGAGGACACCCCCGAGATGACCAGCCTTTACCTTGCGATGGATAGGATACGGAACCGTTTCGGCCGGAAGGCGGTGAGGAGGGCTGTGTGTTTGTAGGGTTGCAGGTTAAAAGCTTCAAGCTACAAGCTGCAAGCTCCAAGATTACAGGATCGGGAAAGCTGGATTGGAATTTTAGTATTGGGATTTGTTTGGAATTTGGTATTTGGAATTTTACATGATATGTATCTCTGCACCCACTCATATTACTCCCTCCGCTACGGCACCCTTTCGCTGGAGGAATTGATCGCCGAAGCGGCCCGGAAGGATATCCGGATCATGGCGCTGACGGATATCAACACGACCATGGGCATGATCGATTTTGTGAAGATGTGCGGGGAAAATGGAATTACACCCGTGGCGGGTGTCGAGTTCCGGAACAACGGTCAGCACCTGTACACCGGCCTGGCCAGGAACAACACAGGATTCAGAGAACTCAACGAACTGCTCACTTCCAGCAACCTCAACCAGACCGGTTATCCTGTCCAGCCACCAGACTCCCGGGATGTTTTTTTCGTTTATCCCTTCGGTTCCCGGAAAAAGGAACAGCTCAGGGAAAATGAATTCATCGGGATCAGACCGCAGGAAACAGGGAAGATCTTTACGTCAGAATTCAGTCATGACCAATCGGGGCTGGTGGTCATGCATCCGGTGACCATTAAAGACAAGATCGGGTATATCCTCCATAAGAACCTGCGCGCGATCGATCATAATACGCTGATTTCCAAACTGTCACCCAATCAGACGGCCGCACCGGAGGAGATCATGCTGCCGCAGGATGCACTGGTGAAACATTATGAACGCTATCCGCAGATCGTACACAATACCGAACGTTTATTATCCGATTGTTCGATAAAATTTGATTTCGAACGGATCAAGAATAAACAAACATTTACCGGCAGCCGGTATGATGATAAGATCCTCCTGGAGAAGCTTGCCCGTGACGGATTGATCAGCCGCTACGGTAAGACTGATAAACTGGCTGCCGAACGGGTGAAGCACGAACTGGAGATCATCGACCGGCTGGGTTTTTCAGCATATTTTCTGATCACATGGGATATTGTCCGGTATTCCATGTCCAGGGGATTTTACCATGTGGGCAGGGGAAGCGGTGCGAACAGCGTGGTCGCTTACTGCCTGAAGATCACGGATGTGGATCCTATAGACCTTGACCTGTACTTTGAACGGTTCATCAATCCCCGGCGCACCAGCCCCCCGGATTTTGACATCGACTATTCGTGGGACGAACGGGAAGAAGTGCAGGATTATATCTTCAAGCGATACGGGCATGAACATACGGCCCTGCTGGGAGCCACCTCCACCTTTAAAGGCAATTCCATCTACCGGGAATTAGGCAAGGTATACGGTCTTCCAAAACAGGAAATCGACAACCTGGTAACTAATCCGATGGCAGAGGTCAACAGGAATGAGATCACCCGCCGTATTCATACGCTTGCAGAGCTTATGGTTGACTTTCCCAACATCCGGAGCATCCATGCCGGTGGCGTATTGATCTCGGAAGAGCCCCTTACCTGTTACACTGCTTTGGACCTGCCGCCCAAAGGCTTTCCTACCACCCAGTGGGATATGTACGTGGCCGAGGCACTCCGGTTTGAAAAGCTGGATATACTCAGTCAGCGGGGTATCGGGCATATCAGGGAATGCGCGGAGATCATCGCCGGTAACCGCGGGATCAGGGTTGACGTTCACCGTGTTGCCGATTTTAAAAAGGATCCGCAGGTGAAGAAGCAACTGAAGACGGGGGAAACCATCGGTTGTTTCTATATTGAGAGTCCGGCCATGCGCGGGCTGTTGAAGAAGCTGCATTGCGAGGATTACCTTACGCTGGTGGCTGCCAGTTCCATTATCCGCCCCGGAGTGGCCAGGTCGGGAATGATGCGCGAATACATCCACCGGTTCCATCATCCGGATGCGTTCACCTACATTCATCCTATCATGGAGCAGCAGCTGAAGGAAACGTATGGAGTGATGGTCTATCAGGAGGATGTGCTGAAGATCTGCCACCATTTTGCCGGATTGGATCTTGCTGACGCCGATGTGTTGCGGCGGGCCATGAGCGGGAAATCGCGTTCCAGGAAAGAATTTGAACTGATCGTGGAAAAGTTTTTCGTCAATTGCAAGGCATTTGGTTATCCGGAAGAGATCACCCGCGAAGTGTGGAGACAGATCGAATCGTTTGCAGGGTATTCCTTCTCCAAAGCGCATTCCGCTTCCTATGCCGTGGAAAGCTTCCAGAGCCTGTACCTGAAGGCCCATTATCCCCTGGAGTTCATGGTGGCTGTCATCAATAATTTCGGCGGATTCTACCATACCTGGGTCTATTTCAACGAAGCCAGGAGACAGGGCGCAACGATCTGCCTGCCCTGCGTGAATCAAAGTGAATATAAAACATGCATACGGGGTACGGAGGTCTATGTGGGCTTCATTCACATCATGAACCTGGAAATGAAGGTTGCCCAGGGAATTGCCCAGGAACGCCACCGGAGCGGGCCATACAGAGATCTGGAAGATTTCATTCGCCGGCTGGACGTGCACCTGGAACAGATGATCATTCTCATCCGGGCGGGGGCGTTCCGTTTTACAGGGAAAAAAAAGGCACAACTTCTTTGGGAAACGCACCTGTACTTTGGGAAAAATAAAAATGAACACGCGCCCGTGCCTTTGTTCCATACCCCAGCCAGAACGTTTTCATTGCCCTGCCTTGAACAAACAATGCTGGAAGATGCCTACGATGAATATGAACTGTTGGGATTTCCGGTGACCATTTCGGTGTTTGATCTGCTGGAAACTGCCTTTCGGGGGGAAATCAAAGCCAGGCAGCTTTCCGGTCATGTTGGGAAGAAGGTCAGGATGGTCGGGCGACTGGTTACGATCAAGTATGTAAAGACCATTCATAAGGAGTTGATGCATTTCGGCACTTTCCTGGATGTCGACGGGGAGTTTTTCGATACCGTTCATTTTCCTGATGTTGTGAAGAGATTCCCGTTCAAGGGTAGTGGAATTTATTTATTATTGGGAACAGTGACAGAAGAGTTTGATTTCCCGAGCCTGACCGTTGAAAAAATGGCAAAACTGGCAGTCAGGAAGGATCCAAGGAGTGAATAATAATAAACAAATTCGTATTTTTGCCCCCCGTGTGCTGATAATAATTTCCGGTTTATGACACATTCTGAACAAATCCAGAAAGCGCATCATTTTTTGATGAGTAAGGGTTTTGACCAGCCTCAGATAGGGATCATCCTGGGTACAGGCATGAGCAGGTTGCTTGAGGAAGTCCGTATAGAAACGAGCGTTCCCTTTGAGGAGATCCCCCATTTCCCCCCGGCTTCTGTTGAGTTTCACAAGGGAGAACTGATCTTTGGCCGGCTCAGGGGTAAACCGACCGTTATCATGCATGGCCGCTATCATTACTATGAAGGGTATTCTTTCCAGCAGATCACACTGCCCATCCGGGTGATGAAGCTGCTGGGCATCCGTTGCCTGATCATTTCCAGCGCCTGTGGCTCCATGAACCCTGCGTTCCGGAAAGGCAGCCTTTTGCTGGTAAAGGATCATATCAACCTGCTTCCCGGGAATCCTCTGATTGGCCCTAACCTTGATGAATTCGGCCCAAGGTTTCCCGATATGAGCCAGCCCTACTCACCCCGGATGAATGCAAAATTCGTTGAGATTGCACGTACGAATGATATCACTCTGCATCGCGGTATCTATGTGGCCGTACCGGGCCCAATGCTGGAAACACCGGCAGAGTACAGGTATCTGAGAAAAATTGGAGCGGATGTGGTTGGAATGTCCACGGTTCCGGAAGTGATCGCTGCCAATCACATGAACCTTCCCTGCTCAGTGCTTGTCATCATCACCGATGAGTGCGATCCGGATCATCTTCAACCCTTCAATCTGGATGACATCCTCAGGACTGCTTCCAGCACAGAGCCCCATTTTATCCGTTTGGTCACCGCCTTTGCCGAACACTTTGACTGATCAGAAGGTGAAGTTCAGGCTGCACCGCCCCCACTGGTGGTGGTCACAGCCTTCATACTCCGGGGAAAGCCAGTAATATTCCGCCTGAAAGGATGCCCATTTGTAAGCGGCCAACAGCCCGACGTTATGTTCATATGTGAGATGGTTGATCTGATCGGGACCCAGGGTATAATCACTCCTGGTGAACACTCCTCCCTGAAGGGTTGCGTCATAAGCCACCAACGTGCCCCTGAACCGGTAAAAGAGAAAACACTGAAGCTTATCTGACGCAGGATTTGAGATTCCCCATTTCCCCTGAGCGATCTGATCCAGGTACCTTGGATCGTAAATGCCTGCCAGAAGGTATGGCCCCACACTGATATTGTCCAACAGCGTACCCGCATGAGCGTCGGCCCATACACCGATCTCAACCGATCTGCCTTTAACCAGTCCTGCTTCTGACCGGAAATAATAGTCAAGGATGATATCGTTCCTGATCTGGTATTTCCATCCGTCCGTATCTTCAAAATGAACGGTTTCCTGAATGACTTTTCCCTGTGCGGCGGAACCGATCAATCCGATATTCATTGCAGAGAGTTGTCTGTATCTTTTACCTATCGCATTGGACATTTTATTGAAACCGAAATACATATAGGCAGAAAAAGGTCTGTCGCCGGGGACAATGGTATCTTGGTGGGGATCCCACGGAGTGTACATCCGGTGAATAAAACTTATTCCATAATAATTTCTTACTGGTTTATTCAGGGGGATCATCAGTTTTGTGAGGAAGGAACGGTTCAGTGCGGGATCGATCAGGTCAAAACGGATCCCGTTGGTATAATACCTGTCGGTATTGGTGAAAATATCATTTTCAAAATCAATGCATAGGTACAAGTTGGGATTGACTTGCTCCAGCCACAGGTTCAGCTGGCTTTCCGCTTCATTCCGGGCATACATCAATTCCCTGCCGGAGGCTATGTCGATCGTCCTGCCCGAGGCCTTCAATCGCCTGATATTATCCATACGCTGCTGGATGGTTTGCTGATCAAATGCCTGTTGGGGAGCGGTTCTTTTTTTTGTCTTTTTTTTGGTTTTCATTCTTGAGAGGGAATCCCAAAGCGGTGGATTGGGGTGTGAAAGTGTGTCGGCAGTAGCCTCAGTCACCGGGTAAGCGGATGCAGGTCTGTCCCGCGAGAGCAAGTCCGTCGTTTTCCCCTCAGGATCTTGGACATCATGAGTATGGTTCCGGCAGCGGTCACAGCCGGTGACAAGGATGAAAGATCCGATGAACAATCCGGTAAGGAGACGTATTCTGTTCATTCTGATTTGCAGGGTATAGCAAAGTTAAATCGAATCCCTCAATTTTAGACGATCTTTCATACAACACGACTAGACAAGACGCATTTATTCAGTATAAAAGGGATGACATCCCGCAGCAGGGGATGTCATCCCTTTTATTCCAACGTTCCAATGTATCTTACTTTGCGTAGCTGACGGCGCGTGTTTCGCGGATCACGGTGATCTTGATCTGGCCCGGATAGGTCATCTCATCCTGTATCTTGCGGGAGAGGTCGTAGGCAATCTGGTTGGCTTCATTGTCGGAAACTTTATCCGCCCCAACGATCACCCTGAGTTCCCGTCCCGCCTGGATGGCATAGGTTTTCACGACGCCGGGGTAGGAGAGGGCCAGTTCTTCCAGGTGATTCAGGCGCTGGATGTACGCTTCCACCACTTCGCGCCGCGCGCCGGGCCTTGCTCCGGAAATGGCGTCACATACCTGCACGATGGGTGCAATCAGGGATTCCATCTCCACCTCGTCGTGATGGGCACCAATGGCATTGCTTACCTCCGCTTTCTCCTTGAATTTCTCTGCCAGTTTCATCCCGAGCAACGCATGGGGCAGTTCGGGTTCATTGTCGGGCACTTTCCCGATGTCGTGAAGCAATCCTGCGCGTTTGGCCAGTTTGGGATTCAATCCAAGCTCAGAGGCCATCGTAGCGCACATGTTGGCCACTTCCTTGGAATGTTGAAGCAGGTTTTGACCGTATGAGCTTCTGAATTTCATACGGCCGACCATGCGGATCAGTTCATGATGGATGCCGTGGATGCCCAGATCGATGCACGTCCTTTTTCCTGTTTCGATGATCTCCTGCTCGATCTGTTTCTTTGTTTTGCCCACCACTTCCTCGATCCGGGCAGGATGGATGCGGCCGTCCGAAACAAGTTTATGCAGGGAAAGGCGGGCTATTTCGCGTCGGACCGGATCAAAACCGGAAAGAATGATTGCATCCGGCGAGTCGTCGATGATAATCTCCACGCCGGTGAGCGCTTCCAATGCCCGGATGTTCCTCCCCTCACGGCCAATGATACGGCCCTTGATCTCGTCATTATCAATGTTGAAAACCGATACCGTGTTTTCGACCGATTGCTCCACGGCTGTGCGCTGAATGGTCTCGATCACGATCTTTTTTGCTTCCCGGTTCGCGGTTAGCTTGGCCTCGTCCACAATATCCTTGATGTGAGCCATGGCCTCATTGCGGGCTTCATCTTTGAGGGATTCGATCAGCTGTGCTTTGGCTTCTGATGCCGATATCCCCGAGATGGCTTCCAGTTGCTCGATCTGCTTTTTGGCTGCCTTTTCAATCTCCTGCTGTTTCTTGCTGACCAGCTCCAGTTGGGTGGTCAGGTTGGCCTTCATGGTCCCTACCTCCTTCTGTTTGCGCTGCATCTCTTCGAGCTTTTGGGAGAATAGTGTTTCTTTTTGCTTTAACCGGCTCTCTCCTTTTTGGATCAGGTTATTTTTTTCCTGTAAGATCTTTTCATGTTCTGCCTTCAGCTGTAAAAACTTCTCCTTGGCCTGCAGGATCTTGTCTTTTTTGATCATCTCAGCTTTTTCCTCTGATTCCCTCAGGATTCGTTCGCTTTTTTTCTCGACGGCTTTCCGCAACAGGGTGCTGGTGATAAGAAATCCTCCAAACAGCCCTGCCACAACCGCCAGTATGTAATATATAATCATGGCATTATGAATTAATTAATATGAATTGCGGACCTGTGTTTTGCACTGTGAAGTGGCTGGTCTTGTACAATAAAAAAACCCGCAAATTATCCAACCGTTTATGATAAACCCCATTGCGAAATGGTTAGGGGGGCCTGATTTTTCGAACTTCAATCGTCCTTATCTTTCAATAAGAATCCCGGTATTACCGGTCACCAAAGCCTGTTCTTCAAACCAAAGAGCCTCACTCCCTATTGGTTTAAGTGTTGAGTTTACATACTGACTTGAATAAATGCGGGTATCTCGTCGGTCCTTTTCAAAGAACGTTGTGTCCAGCCTTTAAAGTTTCGAAGTTAACACCTCATCCATTTCAGACAATTTTTCAGATATCATGGTTTCAGAAGCAAGCAGTTTTTGCTCTGCATGGATTGCTGCTGTTGTAAAATGCAAGGCAACCATCGCCAGTAGATCCTGGTTGTCGTTGAAGGCATAGATATCTGCATATTCTTTCATCAGTTCGTTTATCACCCTGGCCGCTTTCCTCACCATCTCCTCATCCCTGACATGTATCTTCAGGGGATAGGGCCGGTTGGCAAGTGATAAAGTGATTGATAGTTCTTCCATCATCAGTTCCGGTAAAGGAACATTTATTTATTTAAAAGACTGATACATTTGTCGATTTCCCGTACGAGCCCGCCAATTTTTTTTCTTGCCAAATCAATATCCGTGTTTTCCAGAGTTTGGGAAATGGTTAATTGATATAGCTTTTCTTCTAAAACGTGAATTTTATTTTCCTGTTGTGATATTAAATTTTTTAGTTCCTTTTGGGATTCCTTTAACTTGGCATTCTCAGCGTTCAGATGGTCCAGCGTATCTATTAACTTTCTGATTTTTAAATAAATATCGGAAAGTAATACATCCACTTCTTTCATGAAAGCGAAATTGCCGTAATGCAAAAGTAAATCTTTTCTTGATAAAAATCAAAATTTATCCTTCGGGCAGTAAAAAAATACCCCTTGTCAAGGGTCACAAAATGTCGCGAAACGGATTAACAGGTATAGGATCATTCGTATGACGGAAGAGTTTTTACATTACCTCTGGCGGTTTCAGTTGCTTAACGGCAGGCTGGTTTCCACGGCCGGCGAGGAAATCCTGGTCATCAGGCCGGGAGATCACAACACCGACGAAGGTCCTGATTTTTCAAATGCACGGATACGGATCGGATCCACGTTGTGGGCAGGTAATGTGGAAGTGCATGTCAGGTCGTCGGATTGGCAGCGACACGGGCACACAGAGAACATGCGTTATGACAACATCATCCTTCACGTTGTGGGTGAGGACGACCAGCCCGTCAGCAGGCTGAGCCGCGAAGTCATTCCCACGTTATGCGTCCGTGAGAATATCGACCTGTCGCTGATGGCTGTCTACGAGGAGTTGAAGCTGGCCCGGAGGTGGGTGCCATGTGAGAACCTGCTCCCGAAGGTGGACACGGTAAAGCAGCAGGGGATGCTCGACCGGATGATGGCGGAACGGATGCTGCGCAAGTCATCAGGGATCTCCCAGTTGCTGGAATCCAGTCAACACAGCTGGGAAGAGGTGACCTATATCCTGGTTGCAAGGAATTTTGGCGCCCGCGTCAATGCTCAGGTCTTTGAATGGCTTGCCCGATCATTACCCTACCGCATCATTCAGCGCTGCAGGGACCAGAAGTTACGGGTTGAGGCACTTCTTTTTGGCCAGGCAGGCATGCTTCATGATCATTTCGTTGACGAATACCCCCGGAAGCTCCGCCAGGAATATCAATTACTTCAGAAAAAATACAGCCTGGTGCCCTTACATTATGACCTGTGGAATTTTTTACGTCTCCGGCCCTCCTCGTTCCCAACACTCCGGATAGCCCAGCTGGCTGATCTGCTCTGCCGTCAGAGTGGTCTGTTCAGTCGGTTCTTGTCAGCGGAAGACATCGGGGAGGTGTTCTCTCTTTTGGAATGCCAGGCATCAGATTACTGGGATACCCATTATATTTTTGACCGTACGTCACGGAACAGAATAAAAAACCTTGGAACAGAAGCGATCGAGCTTGTGATCATCAATGCGGCCATTCCTCTTGTTTTTACCTATGGTCACTACATCGGTCGTCAGGAGCTGAAGGACAGGTCGATGGATCTGCTCCGGCAACTGCCCGGTGAAAAAAATATCATGATGCATAAATGGGCCGAACTGGGAATGGCCGTTTCCGACGCATGGAATACGCAGGCACTGATCGAGCTCAAGGAAAATTATTGCGACAGGAAGAAATGTTTGCATTGCGTCATCGGCAACACGATCCTGTCCTGATGTCTTTGTTTAGAACCAGACCAATGAGTTACAAGGATCCGATAAAAAACCACGTGACATTTTCAGTGAGGGAACAAAGGGGCATCTTCCTGCTTTCCGTCATCCTGATGCTGTTGATCCTTCTGAGGGTCGGGATGCCGTATCTTATGGCCAGGAGATCATACGATTTCTCTTCGTTTGAAAAACAGGCGCAACTGCTTGATGCCTTGATCACTGACAGCATTCCGGACGACAAGGCAGAGCGGCCTTCAAAAGAGTCCGGGCAGTTACGTTCTCCACGAAAGAAAATGATTTCAGGACCGGTCACGCCCGGCGCCAAGCAGGAAAGTACCGGCAAGCAGACCCGTATTGATCTGAATGCCGCGGATTCTCTTGCACTGGTCCGTCTGAGGGGGATTGGTCCAGTGCTCGCATCGCGCATCCTTAAATACAGGGAATCGTTGGGATGTTACACCGACGTGAACCAGTTGAAAGAGATCTACGGGATCGATACTCTCATGCTCGGAGAGGTCATCCCGTTGCTGTACGTGGATGGTACAACCATCCGCCGGATGAACCTGAACACTGCCTCTTTCAAGGAATTGCTGCGCCATCCTTACCTGGAGTATGACGATGTAAAGCGGATCGTTAACTACCGCGACAAACATCATCCCATTGATTCGCTGGATGTCTTGTTCAGTATTGAAGGGCTGCCACCTGAGCTGGTCAGCCGGATCCTGCCCTATCTTACGACCGGATTATGATCCAGAGTGGCCCACAGGCGTTTACCATTGTCAGGTGTTTGAATTCTTCGTTATCTTTACCCCCACGAATGATCCTTTACCAAGAGCATTGAATGATGAGCAATGTAACGCGTGTCTTCAGAAAACTGCCTTCCACCTACTGGTGGGCCAATGTGATGGAATTGTTTGAACGCTGGGCCTGGTACGGTATGTTCATGGTACTGGCGCTCTACCTTACAGGATCCAAAGAAACAGGTGCCCTTGGATTTACGCAGGTCCAGAAAGGACTTCTAATGGGTACGGTAGTGATGAGCCTTTATTTTTTGCCAGTCATAACCGGTGCCCTTGCCGACAAGTTCGGGTTCAGGAAGGTGCTGATCGCTGCTTACCTGATCCTTACCACAGGCTATTACCTGATGGGCCAGTTCACTTCCTACACGATGATGTTCATCGTATTTTTTTATGTCGGGCTGGGGGCAGGCCTATTTAAGCCTGTCATACAGGCAACGGTGGCCAAGACCACCGATGCAGAAACCTCTTCCATCGGATTCGGGATCTTTTACATGATGGTGAACATTGGAGCTTTCCTCGGCCCGCTGGTTTCATCTGACCTTCGGCTCGCCAGCTGGAAATATGTATTCTACATGTCGGCCGGGGTGATCCTGATCAACCTGCTGATCGTCCTTTTTCTGTATAAAGAGCCCGCCAGGGAAAAGAACACTGACCCGCTGGGCAAATCATTGCTCCTCGTCATGAAAAATATCGGATCAGCCCTTTCGGATTTCAGGTTCGTCGTATTCCTTCTGATCATCATCGGATTCTGGTCGATGTACAACCAGCTTTTTTATACCCTGCCCGTATTCATCGAGCAATGGGTCGACACCACGATAGTCTACAAGGCGATTGCCTCCTTCTCACCGGGGCTGGCACAGGCTTTTGGGACGCCCATGGGCACCATCGCGCCAGAGCGTCTGACGAACATGGATGCTTTCTATATCATCCTCTTTCAGATACTGGTCTCTTCCTTTGTCATGCGGTTCAGGCCACTCAACGCGATGATGGGTGGGATCCTGGTGTGTTCCATCGGCATTGGCCTTTGGTTCATCACTCAGAACGGCCTCTATCTGTTTATTTCCCTTTTGATCTTTGGTCTGGGTGAGATGGCCAGTTCCCCGAAGATATCGGAATACATCGGGCGGATAGCGCCGAAGGATAAAGTGGCGCTTTACATGGGCTGTTCGTTCATTCCCCTGGCGGGAGGCAATTTCATCGCCGGATTGCTGTCCGGCGGCGTCTATACAGCCATGTCGGATAAGATCAACCTTCTGAAGACAGAGGTGGCGGCACGGGGGCTGACCATACCTGATATTTCCGATTCCTTCACACAGAATGATTACCTGAATCGGGCATCAGAGCTGATAGGGATGGATCAGTACACCCTGACGAACTACCTCTGGAACACCTACCATCCTTCCCGGATATGGATGGTCTTCTCCGGCATCGGCGTGGCAACGGCAGTGACTCTTTTCCTGTATGACCGGCTGTGGCTGAGGAAGAAATAACTACCGGAACATCATTCTTTATACGTATATTTTATCCTGAATCCCGGAGGTTCGGTGCTGTCCGGGTTGTTTTTATCCCTCTCCCCATCCTTATTTTCTTCTTCTTCCTCTTCTTCTTCCAGTTCCCATTCATATATTTTTCTCTGCGGGCCCAGCTTTCGGAAATAGATGGCCAGGATGAGGCCTGCGACCATCCCCAGAAGGTGGGACTCCCATGAAATTTTCTTTTCGGGGATGAAATTGGGGAATATACCCCAGACCATACTGCCATAGAGAAAAACGATCAGCAGCGACAGGGCCATCAATTTCCCGTCGCGGCGTATCATTCCGCTGAAGAACAGGAAGGAAGCCAGCCCGTAGATCAGCCCGCTGGCTCCGATGTGATAGGCATCGCGTGCGCCGAACCACACCCAGATACCCGGTACAAGGTACAACAGGACAATCACTTTCCAGGCAATTTCGCGGTAAAAATGAACGATGGCCGTACCCAGGACAAGAAGCGGTATGGTGTTGGCTGCCAGGTGTCTGACGTCACCGTGGATCAGCGGGGAGAGCAGGATTCCCGGAAGTCCTTCGGGCCGGCGGGGGTATATGCCCAGGAAGCCAAGATCGATCTGAAAAATCAACTCGGCTCCCTTGATCATCCATAAGGTAATGACAAAAAGCAGCGGGATGATGATACTATGGAGCAGTCTTTGGCGTTCGATGCTCATGTTAAAGTATGTTAAAACCAACCTTCTCCGAAATCAAAAATAGTTTAATTTGTTTTAAGTTTGTGGTTCTACAAGTCTTAATTTTGTAATCGATAAACCAGAAATCAGCTCATCATGCGCTCAGTTTTAAAAAAAATAAACTTCTTATCGGGGCTTCCGGCAGTTCATATAGTGCTTATTATCATGATCCCTTTTTTTGTATATGCGCAGGCGGTTGATCCCAGGGAGACCATCCAGAAATTTTCTGCCACCATGCAGATCATTGATTATTTCTATGTGGACACTGTTGACCAGCCTGAACTTGTTGAGACGGCGATCATTGAAATGCTGAAGGAGCTGGATCCCCATTCCGTTTATATTTCAAAGGAGGATGTCAAAAAAGCGGACGAGCCTCTTGTCGGTAAATTTGAAGGAATTGGAATACAGTTTCAGATTTTCAAGGATACCATCCTGGTGATCGCTCCTGTTCCCGGGGGGCCATCGGAGAAGCTGGGGATCATGGCGGGCGACAAGATCGTAAAGATCAACGGGGAAGATGCGACCGGTAAAGAAGTGACCAACGAGTATGTTCAGAGCAAACTGAGAGGAGAAAAGGGGACCCGGGTGGATGTATCCATATTCCGTAAAGGTAAATCTGAATTGCTTGATTTTACAATCATCCGGGACCAGATTCCTGTCAACAGCCTGGATGCCGCTTTCATGGCTTCACCGGAAATCGGGTATATCAAGCTTAATCGTTTTTCAAAGACCACCATGGTTGAATTTTATAAGGCTATGGACACATTAAGGAACCAGGGGATGAGCAAGCTTATCCTGGATCTGCGGTATAATTCGGGAGGTTATCTGGAAACAGCGCACGATCTGGCGGATGAGTTCCTTGGCAAGGGAAAGATGATTGTGTATACGGAAGGAATAAAAAGCCCCAAAACTGATTTCATTGCCACTGAGAAGGGAGTTTTTGAGAAGGGACAGCTGATCGTTCTGATCAATGAAGGATCCGCATCGGCCAGTGAGATCGTCGCTGGTGCCGTACAGGATTGGGACAGGGGCATCATTGTCGGCCGTCGCTCTTTTGGCAAAGGGCTCGTTCAAAAACCGTTCCGCCTACCGGATGAATCCGTCATTCGCCTTACAACAGCCAAGTATTTTACACCCACGGGACGCTGTATCCAGAAACCATATGAAGGTGGTCTTGAAGAATATCAGAAGGATTTCCAGCGTCGTATCGAAAATGGAGAGCTAATCCACGCTGATAGCATCCATTTTCCTGACTCACTGAAATATTACACACCCGCAAACCGGATCGTCTACGGAGGTGGAGGAATTATGCCGGATGTTTTTATACCTTTCGATTCAACCGTCTATTCTGATTACTACACAGACCTGAGACGCAATAACCTGTTCAACATTTTCACGCTCCAATACCTGGATGACCATAGAACAGAATTACAGAGGTCCTATAAAACCATTAAGGACTTTAATCTTAATTTCGTTAAGGATGAGAAATTCCTGAAATCATTTACTGATTATGCTGAAAGAGAAAATGTTAAATATGATCAAAAGGGGTACGAGAATTCTGAGGATCAGATTTTTTATGCCCTTAAAGCACTTATTGCACGAAATTTGTTTGATTACAGCGCCTATTTTGAAGTGATCAGCGTCATTGATGATGACTTCTTGGAGGCAGTAAAGATACTGGAAGATGGAACGATGTTCAAAAAATTAAGCATCAATTATTAGAATCTTCGTTGTGAATTTATATATTTGCCAGGTTTTTTTAGTGGAACAATAACATTTAAATCCAATAAAAATGAAAAAAGTAGTTCTTACAAGTGTACTTCTTTTCTTGATGATCTTTGGTGTTCGTGCACAAAACGTGGTTGCTTCGGCTGTCGTTGATACTGCCAGCGTGCCGGAAATTTCTTTCGACAAACTTGTCCATGATTACGGAACGATCGAACTCAACGGTAACGGTAATTGCCAGTTCACATTCACCAATACGGGGAAGGAGCCCCTGGTGCTTACCAATGTCAGATCCTCCTGTGGTTGTACAGTACCTTCCTGGCCTAAGGAACCGATCCTTCCCGGAAAGAGCGGAGTCATAGATGTGAAATATAACACCAGCCGGGCGGGAGTCATTAACAAAAGTGTAGTCGTCACATCCAATGCGAAAACTGCCACCGTGACGCTGCAGATCAAGGGTGAAGTGAAAGCTCCTCCAAAGCAGATGATTCCTGAAAAGAATGTTGACCAGGGGTCCACCCCTTCGTCCAAATAAACTCTTATAACGGGTAATAAAAAGCCTGGCAGCGACATTTGCCAGGTTTTTTTATTTCCTTTCTAAATAACGATTCTTATATTACGCGTATTAGATATTTTTACCTTTGCCAGAGAACCACTAATTGTATTGTAATGCCATCAGTTTCGACAAAAGGGCGGAGCATGCCGGCCTCGCCGATCCGAAAATTAGTACCTTATTCCGACAAGGCCAAGAAAAGAGGGATTCGCGTATACCACCTGAACATTGGCCAGCCGGATATTGAAACCCCTGACATTGCGATGGACGCAGTCAGGAACTTCAAGCCCAGGGTTGTTGAATACAGTCATTCAGCGGGGATTTTATCGTACAGGGAAAAACTGACCACTTATTATAAAAAATATGACATACACATCACGCCCGAAGAGATCCTGACCTGCACCGGTGGCTCTGAAGCCATATTGTTTGCGATGGGATCCTGTATGGACGTAGGCGATGAGGTCATCATCCCCGAGCCTTTCTATGCCAACTACAACGGTTTTGCCATCAATGCCGATGTTGTTGTCAGGCCGATCCCTTCCGTGATCGACAACGGATTCTCCCTGCCGCCTATTGCGGAGTTCGAGAAGGCGATCACGCCGAAGACGAAAGCCATTATGATCTGCAATCCGAACAATCCAACCGGGTATTTATATTCCAGGGAAGAGCTGGAGACGTTACGGGATATCGTCCTGAAGCATGATCTTTTCCTTTTCTCCGACGAGGTATACCGTGAATTTTGCTATGACGGTGCCGTCCATGCTTCGGTCATGCACCTGAAGGGACTGGATCAGAACATCGTGCTGCTTGATTCCGTTTCGAAGCGTTACAGTGCCTGCGGAATAAGGATCGGTGCGCTGATATCGAAAAACAAGGAAGTAATGCAGACGGCACTGAAATTTGCCCAGGCGCGGCTGAGCCCTCCCACTTTCGGCCAGGTGGCTGCTGAAGCAGCCATTGATGTTCCGGAGTCCTACTTTCAGGGAGTGCTTAAAGAGTATACTTCCAGAAGGGATGTGGTGGTGGATTCCATCAACCGGATGCCCGGAGCATTCTGTCCGGTGCCCAAGGGTGCCTTTTATGCGGTTGCCCGGCTACCCATCGACGATTCGGACAAATTCTGCCAGTGGCTTCTGGAAGAGTTCAATCACGAAGGAAAGACCGTCATGCTGGCTCCAGCGACTGGATTCTATGCCACCAAAGGGAGGGGCCTCGACGAGGTCAGGATCAGTTATGTGCTGAAGGTGGAGGACCTTCGGTCGGCGATGAAGTGCCTGGAAGAGGCTTTAAACGTATACCCGGGAAGAAGATAGGGAAATCTCAAAAATTAAAATAGTATTTCTGCACCGCTCCTCAACGAGTCCACCACCATCACCCGGCAGCATTACAAGATCCTGATCATGAGCTGGGCTGGGTGGGTCTTCGACTTTTATGACCTGATCCTTTTCACGTTCCTTTTGATCCCCATATCCCAGGAATATGGCTTCAGCGACCTGCAGATGTCGTATGTCCTGGGATCCACGCTGGCTGCCACGGCTATCGGCGGCGTGATTTTCGGGATGCTTTCCGATCGTTTCGGACGAAAGGCTGTGCTCCAATGGACGATCCTTACCTACAGCATCGGAACCTTTTTTTCCGGCCTTGCAGGGAATTTCTGGTTTCTGATGGTTTTCAGGGTGATCACCGGTTTGGGCGTCGGTGGAGAGTGGGCCACAGGGCAGACGTTTGTTGGGGAGACATTTCCGGCAAAGGTTCGCGGTCGGTATTGCGCCTATATGCAGACCGGAGCGCCCCTGGGCATTGCCCTTGCCTCTGTGGTAGGCGGCCTTTTATCGCCTGTCATCGGCTGGAGAGTCTGTTTTTTCATTTCCATCGTCCCCGCCCTGATGGTGGTATATATCCGCAAAAGCCTCCCGGAATCCGATCTGTGGCTACAAAGGAAAGCGATGCAGAAACAGGAAGCCGGATCAGGCGAACGTATCCAGCCTGTTTCTCAAAACAAGTTCATCGCCCTGTTTTCCAGGCCATACCGCAAGTATTTTTTGCTGGCGCTGGTGCTGGCCATCTTTGACATGTCGGCCTACTGGCTCACCTATTCCTGGATGCCGGGCTACCTGCACAACGAGCGCAGTTTCACCCTGACAAAATCTGCACTCTGGATACTGGTGACACAGACCGGAGGATTCCTGGGATATTTCTTTTTTGGATATATGGCGGATCGACTTGGCAGAAGGCCAGCTTATACCATCTATTCATGCATCATGGCCGTTGGCCTGCTGATGATTACCGTTTTCTGGGATCATGTCGTGATGTATCCTCTGATCATCTTAAGTTTTATGTTCCTGGTAGGATTCGGGACCGGGATGTTTGGTGGATACGGATCGTTGTTCTCGGAGCTTTTCCCCACTTCCATCCGGAGTACGGCCATGGGATCGGCATTCAATCTGGCCAGGGGCATCCAGTTCTTTACTCCTGTAGCCATCTCACTGATCGCCACGCGTTATGGACTGGGGGGAGGGATTTCCCTGGCCGTTGTGTTTGCCTTGCTCACCGGAATCTGGGTATGGACTTTTCCGGAAACAAAAGGCAGGAAATTATACGCCGACGGATTCGGCTAAAAGGGAGTCACCAATCCTGCTCATCATTATCGGTGTATGAATCCGGTTCCGGCCGCTTCTTCGCCCGCATGGCCCTGATAAGGAAATATAGCATGATGGCAGTGATCGTTACCTGGGCCAGGATCATAAAGATAAGTGCTGAAGTATTCATGAGGTGGTTATTTTTACATGATGACGGGCATGTTTCTTTCTTCGCCGTGATGCTTTAAAAACGATAAATGCCGAGAATGCGAAGAACGACAAAAGCAATGCGCGGGCTAAATCGAGATAAAAGACCCGGTTGAATATCCGGCCGGTATAAAGTATATCGCCTGCCTGCAGATGGTCTCCGGCTTTCACCATCGGCACATTGCCCTTGCGGAGGCCATAGGTCACACTGGTTTTATGATCGGGTGATTCAACCAGTATGAAAGGCTTTTCGTTAACCATGTATACTGAATCGACTATACATACCGATTCAGCGTAAAATTCGCGGGCAAACCAAGAGGAGTTGGGTCCGATATCCTTATGGGTCAGCTGGCCGATGATGCTTTCTTTATGCAGCGGCCAGCTGGTGAGGGATACTTTTGTCCATTCATCGGCGGCAGGCCTGATCAGGGATCCGAAGAAAACGATGATGAGGATAAAGGGGGTGATCCACTTGATGATGAATTTATAGATGGCCGGCACCCGAATATCTGCACCTGTGGTGATCTCCCTCCAGCCCTTTTTTATGCCAAACACCCAGGAGAACATGATCATTTCCAGCATAGCGAACACCACAAGGGAAACGGTGCCCGCCCAGTAATCGTATTCGTCGAGTACGCCCTGCTGAAAAAAGAATACCGTTGGCAATCCAAGGAAGGTGACGGCCCCGCCGAAGATTAGCGCGGCGTTTTTCCGCGACCAGTTGAATTCATCCATCATAAATGACAGGATGGGGGTTCCCATGGCCAGTGAGCTGGTGATCCCGGCAAAGAAGAGCAGCCCGAAGAAGGCGATTCCTGCCATGGCAGCCAGGGCAGGCCCCCATTGCTGAAACAGGAAAGGCATGGTGCGGAATCCGAGCCCAAGTCCCCCGAGCCCGGTCAGTTCAATCACCCTGTCGATGCCCAGGTACCCAATGGAGATGGGGATGATGACCGAGGCGCCAAGGACCACCTCCACAAACTCATTCATCCAGCCTGCCGACATCGCGTTGAGGGCAATATCGTCCTTCTTTTTAACGTAGGATGCAAAGCATTGCACCGAACCCTGACCCAGGGATAAGGTGAAAAAAATCTGACCTGCGGCAGCAAGCCAGACTTTTGGATTGAGCAACGAGTCATAATGGGGAGTCCAGAGAAAGTTCAGTCCCACCCAGCCGCTGTTCACAGCGTTTTCATGACCTGCCCTGAGGGTGATCCCCTTTATAGCCAGGAAGATAGCAAAGAAGACCAGTAAGGGCATGCCAATCTTAGCCATTTTTTCAACCCCTCCGCTCAGACCGCGGCTAAGCACCCAGGTATTGAGTGCCATGCAGAGCAGGAAAAAAATGATGGCCTCATAGGGCAATCCTGTCGTGGTAGTGGAAAGATCGAGGTAATTGGAAAAGAAACCTGCCACTTCATGCTGGCTCAGTCCACGAAAGGATCCCATGGCGGAATGCATTGTATAGGAGAGTGTCCAGCTTTCAATATAACAGTAATAGGCTGCAATTGCGATGTTTGAGAATATTCCGAATACGCCGATGTATTTCCATAATGAAGATTGACCCATCCTTTCCATGGTGAATGGGGTTGTATGGTGACCGTACCTTCCGCCGTACCTTCCTATCGCCCATTCGACAAAGAGCAGGGGTATCCCGAGCAGCAGGAAGCATACCAGGTAGGGGATGATGAAAGCTCCACCTCCATTCTGGATCGCCTGAACGGGAAATCGCAGAAAATTCCCAAGACCGACCGCATTGCCGGACATAGCCAGAATAAGTCCGATCCTGGAGCCCCAGGCTTCTTTGTTTGTACTCATTACTTAAGGGATTTGAAGATCATCTGCCCGACTGAAAAATCTACCTTTAAAGGTAAACAGAATTGCAAAATTTCCTAATGAGGAAAGCTAAAAAAATACATACTTTTGCTTCTCATGGAGGATACATCACCTATTCCCAGGATACCTGAAAACGACCGCAGGCGCGTTGTGATCGCCGGAGGAGGGTTTGCCGGGCTCAAGCTGGCGATGCTTCTACCGGCGGAATATTTTCAGGTTATCCTCCTTGACAGGAACAATTATCATCAGTTCCAACCCCTGTTTTACCAGGTCGCCACGGCGGGATTGGAACCCAGTTCCATATCATTTCCTCTGAGAAAGATCTTTCAGAAGAAAAAGCATATCCATTTCCGCGTTGCTGAGATCATAGGCGTTGATCCCATTGCTGACAGGATCATCACAAGCATCGGTACCCTTGATTATGATTTTCTGGTCCTTGCCATGGGAGCTGATACCAATTTTTTCGGCATGGAGGATATTGCCAGGAATGCCATCCCGATGAAATCAACCTCCGAGGCTTTGTATATACGTAACACGATCTTGCAGAATTATGAAAAGGCACTCAGTACCCGGGATGAAAATGAGGCTGCAACGCTGATGAACATCGTGGTGGTGGGGGGAGGACCGACGGGTGTTGAGCTGGCCGGCGCGCTGGCGGAAATGAAAAAATATGTTCTGCCAAAGGATTATCCTGAGCTCGACTTCAGCAAGATGAAGGTCTATCTTTTTGAAGCGAACCAGGTCCTGTTAAAAGGTATGAGCCTGCAGTCTTCCTCCATGGCAAAGCGGTACCTTGAGCACTTAGGTGTTCATGTCCGATTGAATTCCCATGTAAAGAGTTTTGACGGGAATACGGTTACGTTAAGAGAAGGGCTTGAATTTCAAACCCGTACGTTGTTATGGGCGGCGGGCATCCTTGCCAACCCCGTTGAAGGATTTCCCCCGGAGACCTATGGCCGTGGCGGGCGGCTGAGGGTGGATGAATACAACCGCGTCGCCCGATGTGATCGTATCTTTGCCATCGGCGATATGGCGGTCATGGTTACGGAACGCTATCCAACAGGGCACCCCCAGGTGGCCCAGGTGGCGATCCAGCAGGCAAAGTTGCTTGGAGGCAACCTGATGAACCTGGTCAGATCAAAGCCTCTGAGGGGATTTAATTACAAGGACAAAGGATCGCTGGCGACCATCGGGAGGAATATGGCGGTAGCTGACCTGCCCAGGATTCGGCTGCATGGATTCGTGGCCTGGTTTGTCTGGATCTTTGTGCATTTGATGGCCATACTCGGACAAAAGAACAAGCTTTTCATTTTTATCAACTGGTTCTGGAACTACTGGACCTATGACCAGTCGCTTCGTTTGATTCTCCGGCAGGAGAAGAAAAGCAAATATTAAAACAACCTGATGAAAGAGACCGGGAAGTTCAAAAAGTCGTTGAATCTGTTCGATTCAGCTGCGCTTATCATGGGTTCGATGATTGGCTCCGGCATCTTCATCGTCAGTGCCGATATTGCGCGGAACGTAGGAGCTCCGGGGTGGATGCTGGTGGTTTGGGGCATCACCGCAGTGATGACGGTAATGGCGGCACTGAGTTACAGGGAGTTGGCCAGCATGATGCCGCATGCCGGCGGAATCTATGTTTATCTGAGGGAAGCGTACTCTCCTTTATTTGGATTTTTATACGGCTGGACGCTTTTCCTGGTCATCCAGTGCGGTACGATCGCTGCAGTGGCCATGGCCTTTTCGAAGTACCTGGGAGTCATGCTGCCGTGGATCGCAGACAAAAACATCCTGTTTTCTGCCGGGCCGCTTCATTTCAACACGACACAGCTAGTTTCCATCCTGCTGATCCTGCTTTTGACCTGGATCAACACCCGGGGCATCGAGGGAGGAAAGTACATACAGAACCTGTTCACCTATTCCAAGATACTTATCCTGCTCATATTCATTGTCATTGGCATCTATGCGGCTAGCCGGACCCATTTTTCGGTCTTTGAGAACATGGATTTCTGGAGTGCATCGCAGGTCGTTGATACGGAGAAAGGAACCCAGGTACCGATATCAGGCAGTACGTTGTTCATTGCCATTGCCATCGCCATGGTAGGCTCCCTGTTTGCGGTGGATGCCTGGTACAACATCACGTATACTTCCGACGAGGTGATCAATCCGAAGAAGACCATACCCAGAAGCCTGTTTCTGGGGACACTGGCCGTTTGCATCCTCTATTTCCTTGTCAACATGGTGTATGTGATCGCTCTTCCCATGCTGGGAACGCCTGAAGGGGCCACGGTCATGGAAAGGGGGATCCAGTTCGCCACGTCCGACCGCGTGGCCACGGCTGCCATTTATGAGATCTTCGGATCCACGGCGGAGATCCTGATGGCCATTGTGGTGGTCATTTCCACGTTTGGATGCAATAACGGCATTGTGCTCTCCGGTGCGCGCGTTTTTTATGCGATGGCCCAGGATGGATTGTTCTTTAAGAAGATCGGCCGTCTGAACAAGAAAGGAGTGCCCGCTTTTTCTTTGGGCCTTCAGGCCATTTGGAGCATCCTTCTGTGTCTGAGCGGAACGTACAACGATTTGCTGGATTATGTCATCTTTGCCGGGCTGTTCTTTTTCATCCTGACAATCGCATCGATCTTTGTCTTCCGGAAAAAATGGCCTGAAGCGGAACGCCCTTACCGTGCCTTTGCCTATCCTGTATTTCCGATCCTGTATATCCTGGCCTGTATGGTCATTATCATCGTCCTTCTCATCCATAAACCCGCTTATACCTGGCCGGGGCTCATCATCCTGATCTCGGGGGTACCGGTGTACTATTTATGGAGGTGGGTGGCGGCGAGGAAAGGAGGGGGATTCAATAGCGATTACCCATTACCCAGATAGAGGTAGAGAGCCAGGTAGAAAGCGAGATCAGAAAGGAGGGATGATTTCGGATTTTTCTTATATCCTTTCAAATATCTAGTTGATCCTTAACAATTCACTTTTCCGGGATTCCAGTTGAAAGTCAAGTCTT
>JAEAMF010000656.1_pt1 | contig 37098 bp, 35 predicted proteins | sample 8958721 | NCBI WGS metagenome assembly JAEAMF01 (sample SAMN16933255, study PRJNA681124) | bioreactor sludge metagenome | isolation source: anaerobic bioreactor treating anionic surfactant - SDBS | place: India: Bengaluru | collected 2019-02-28 | reverse complement strand
CTGCGGGCGCGGTGCCCGGCGCAGCGGCGGCCGGGGGCGTTGCGCCCGGGGCGGTGGCCGGCGCCGCGGCCGGCGGCGTGGCGCCTGCCGGCGCGGTCGCGCCCTCGCCTGCCGGCGCCGGCACGGAGATCAGCGGCACCGACGGGTTCTGCAGGCTGTCCTGGTGCGCCGGCGCGGCCGGCGCGCCGCCGTGCGGGGTCACCACCGGGGTTTCGAGCAGGGCGCCATTGTCCGCTTGCGGCTGCTGGCTGCCCGGGAGCAGGCCGAAGTGCCAGAGCGCGGCGCCGGCGGCGACCAGTACCGCCACGCCGGCGATCAGGCCGACCGGCACTTTATTGCGCTTGCCGCCGATCGGGAAGCGGCTTTGCGAGAACGAGGCCGGACGCTGCTCGCGGCGCGGGATCGAGGCGGTGGCGCCGGCCTGGGCTTCGGGCGGCATGTTCATCTCGATCTTGGCGACCAGCGGGGCGGCGTCGATCTTCAGCAGCTTGGCGTAGGCGCGCACGAAGCCGCGCGTCACGGCCGGGCTCGGGAGCGAGGCATAATCGCCGGCTTCCAGCGCCACCACCTGGCGCGGCGCCAGTTTCAGTTGGTCGGCCACCTGCTCCACGCTCCAGCCCATCGCTTCGCGCTGGGACTGCAGGGTCTTGCCGGGAATGCCAGCGTCGTTGCCCGGCGTCGCCGGCTGGTCTGCATGCTCGTTCATCATCTTGTCTCACTCATCGAATGCGCCGCGCTCGAAGGCCGCGTACTCCGGCGAGCCGGGGAAGCGCCGCCGCAGCTGGGCTGCCAGGCTGGCTTCCTGCGTCCGGTCGCCCAGCTTGCGCTGCACGCGCAAAGCCAGCCAGAGCGCGTCGGCCGACAGCGTGTCGAGTTTCGAAGTCTCGATCAGGCGGTTAATGAAAAAACCGGCGCGCGAGTACTCGCGCCGCTCGTAATAGGTCCGCGCCAGGCCGGCGTTGCTCGCCTGCAGGTCGGGGTTGTAACGCAGGGCCTCGAGCAGGTAACGCTCGGCGGCCTGGAAATTCTTGCTGCGGATGCTGCACAGTCCTGCATTCACCAGCGCGCTCACCGGAGTCTGGTAGGACGGGTTGCGCAGCGCCGCGTCGAAGTACGGCATGGCCTGGGCCGGCTTGTTCAGCGAGGTGCACAGGAAGGAGCCGTAGTTGTTCGACAAATCCGGGTTGCCCGGCTTCAGGCGCAGGGCGGTCTTGTAGTTGTCGTCGGCCAGGGCCAGCTGGCCCATCGCGGTGTAGATCAGCGCGCGCAGGCCATGGGCTTCGGCATTGTCCGGATCGGCCGCGAGCGCCTGCTTGACCTCGTCGAGGGCGATCTCGTACTTGCCGTTCTGGTAGTAGCCGACCGCCAGCTGCAGGCGGATCGAGGCGCGTTTTTCCGCCGCCGTGACGTCGGACGCGGTCTTCAGTTCGCCGCTGCCGCTGCCATTGCTGGCGCAGCCGGCGAGCACAGCCAGCGCAGCGATAGACGCTGACAGGAGAGCTGCACGACCGGCTGCGCGAACCATCAGGAAGGGATCTCCACGATGCGCCCGAAGTCGGCGCCGAACTTCTTCTGGTACTCGGCCATCTTTTCCATGCGCTGGGCCACGCGGGTGCGGTCCTGCACTTCGCCGGCCAGCTGGCCGCAGGCGGCATCGATGTCGTCGCCGCGCGTCTTGCGCACGGTGGTGACGATGCCGGCGTCCATCAGCACCTGGGCAAAGGCCTTGATGCGCGGGTTCTTCGAGCGCGTCAGGCCCGATTCCGGGAACGGATTGAACGGGATCAGGTTGAACTTGCAGTTCACGCCCACCACCGGATCGTTCACCAGGGCGATCAGTTCGCGCGCGTGCTCGTCGCTGTCGTTGAAGCCGTCGAGCATGCAGTATTCGAAGGTGATGAAGTCGCGCGGGGCGAATTCCAGGTAGCGCTTGCAGGCGGCCAGCAGCTCGCGCAGCGGATATTTTTTATTCAGCGGCACCAGGATGTCGCGCAAGGCGTCGTTCGACGCGTGCAGCGACACGGCCAGGGCCACAGGCACGTCCTGGGACAGCTTGTCGATGTTCGGGACCACGCCCGAGGTCGACAGGGTCACGCGGCGGCGCGACAGGCCGTAGGCGTTATCGTCCAGCATCATCTTGAGCGCCGTCACCGTCGGCTCGTAGTTGAGCAGCGGCTCGCCCATGCCCATCATGACCACGTTGGTGATCTGGCGCTCGCCCTTCGGGCCCGGCTCGATGCCCTTGGTACGGCGCAGCTCGAACTCGGCCATCCACAGCTGGCCGATGATTTCGGCCACGGTGAGGTTGCGGTTGAAGCCTTGCTTGCCGGTCGAGCAGAAGCGGCAGTTGACGGCGCAGCCGGCCTGCGTGGAGATGCACAGCGTGCCGCGGTTTTCTTCCGGGATGAACACGGTTTCCACGGCGTTGCCATTGCCGACGTCGACCAGCCACTTGCGGGTGCCATCAAGCGAGGTATGATCGCTGATGATGCCCGGCGCACGAATCTCGGCGCGGGTCTTGAGCTTTTCGCGCAGCGACTTGGCCAGGTCGGTCATGTCGTCGAACTCGGACGCGCCGAACTGGTGGATCCAGCGCTGGAGCTGCTTGGCGCGGAACGGTTTCTCACCCAGCTCGGCGCAGTACGCAACGAGTTGCGCGGGATCGAAGTCCAGCAGGTTGGTGAGAGTCGTCATGGCAAAATCCTTTATTTCCTGAAACCACTCGCGCCGGCCCGAGGCCGCGGGCGAGTGGTTTACTCATTTAAATTAGTCCGGGGGAAAATTTACCGGGGCGCGCCCCGGATGCGCTCCCCCTACTAATTAACGCGAGTAGACGTTCAGTGCCGGGAAGAAGTAAGCGATTTCCACGGCAGCGGTTTCAGCGGCGTCCGAACCGTGGACGGCGTTGGCGTCGATCGAGTCGGCGAAGTCGGCGCGGATGGTGCCGGCTTCAGCTTTCTTCGGATCGGTCGCGCCCATCAGGTCGCGGTTCTTCAGGATCGCGCCTTCGCCTTCCAGCACCTGGATCATGACCGGGCCCGAGATCATGAAGTTGACCAGGTCCTTGAAGAACGGACGAGCTGCGTGCACGGCGTAGAAGCCTTCGGCTTCGGCTTGCGACAGCTGGGTCATGCGTGCAGCGACGACTCGCAGGCCAGCGCCTTCGAAGCGGCTATAGATTTGGCCGATCACGTTTTTTGCAACTGCGTCCGGTTTGATGATCGACAGGGTGCGTTCGATTGCCATGTAAAACTCCAATGAAAAGAATGGTTTGAATCAAGAACCTTTAGTGGCTCCTGCAACTGAATTTGGAACTCAATTAACCTTTAATTTTACCACAGCTGCCTCATATAACCGATATTGCGGCACTGGCAAGCAAAGTGGTAGAGTTGCAGAGCAAAATCGTCCTGGTTTAAGGCTCTGCTAAGCATCTGCTTGTATGGTTTTCAGTGACGCTCATCCACCAACCGGAGGCACCATGATCCCTAATTCGCAACCCCGCAGTACGATCGACCTGACCAAAGCCGGCCGGGTCGACGTCACGCGCAACAAAGTCCTGCGCAACACCTACTGGCTGCTGGCGCTGTCGATGATCCCGACCGTGCTCGGCGCCTACATCGGCGTGTCGTTCGACCTGATGGCCGGCATCGGCGGCATCGGCTTCATCGGCTTCATGCTGGTCGCCTTCGGCTTCATCTTCGCGATCCAGAAGTTCAAGGACTCGGCCGTCGGCCTGGGCCTGCTGCTGGCCTTCACCTTCGTGATGGGCCTGATGCTGACCCCGCTGCTGCAGCACACCCTCGGCTACTCGAACGGCGGCACCCTGATCATGACCGCCTTCGGCGGCACCGCCTGCGTGTTCGCCGTGATGGCCAGCATCGCCACCACCACCAAGCGCGACTTCTCGGGCATGGGCAGCTGGCTGATGGCCGGCGTGATCGTGCTGATCCTGGCAGCCGTGGCCAACATCTTCCTGCAGATGTCGGCCCTGACCATCGTGATCTCGCTGCTGGCGATCGGTATCTTCTCGGCCTTCATCCTGTTCGACGTGCAGCGCATCGTCAACGGCGGCGAAACCAACTACATCACCGCCACCCTGTCGATCTACCTGGACGTGTACAACATCTTCACCAGCCTGCTGCAACTGCTGGGCATTGCCGGCGGCGACCGCGACTAAGCGGTTTCAACCAAAATGAAAAGCCGACCCTCGAGGTCGGCTTTTTAGGTCTGACATTCGGACACAAGCTCTTCCGTACTTACGCTTGAGGCCGTGTCTGAATGTCAGACCTGACCCCGATCTGTGTGCGTTAGGCCTCGGTGGGCACTTCGTAGGCGGCGGCTGCCGCCGGCTTTTCGCCCAGCTCGAACACCGCGATCGACTCCACGTGCGAGGTATGCGGGAACATATTGCACACCCCCGCCTTCTTGAGCACGTAACCCGCCTTGTGCACCAGGATGCCGGCGTCGCGCGCCAGCGTCGAGGGGCTGCAGGACACGTATACGATTCGCTGCGGCATCAGCTCCTCGTGGGTCTCGCGCAGGTCGGCCAGCGCCAGCGACAGGGCCATGGCGCCGTCGCGCGGCGGGTCGACCAGCATGCGATCGAACTTGCCGAGCGCGACCAGGTCGTCCTTGCTCACCTCGAACAGGTTGCGGGTCGAGAACGAGGTCTTGCTTGCCAGGCCGTTGGCCTGCGCATTCTCCAGCGCGCGCGTGGTGAGCGCGGTGCTGCCCTCGATGCCCACCACTTCGCGCGCCTGGGTCGCCAGCGGCAGCGTGAAGTTGCCCAGGCCGCAGAACAGATCGGCCACGCGCTCGCCCGGCTGCACCGCCAAGAGGCGCAGCGCCTTCGAGACCAGCACCCGGTTGATCTGGTGGTTCACCTGGGTGAAATCGGTCGGCTTGAAGGGCATGCGGATGCCGAATTCCGGCAGCGTGTAGTACAGCTCCTTGCCCAGCGGGTAGTACGGGTAGGCGGTGTCCGGACCCTTCGGCTGCAGCCACCACTGGATGTTCCATTTGTCGGCGAAGGCCCTGGCCAGTTCCTCGTCCGCCGGGGTGAGCGGGGCCATAATGCGCAGCACCAGCACGGTCACTTCTTCGCCGATCGCGACTTCGATCTGCGGCATCTGGTTGTAGATCGACAGCTGGCCGACGAACTCGCGCAGCGGCACGATCAACTGGGCGACGTGGTCCGGCAGGATCTCGCAATAGGTGATGTCGGCCACGTAGGACGACGCGCGCTCGTGGAAGCCGACCAACACCCCGCCCTTCTTGGCTACGTGGCGCACCGACAGGCGCGCGCGATAGCGGTAGTCCCAGGTCGGGCCGTACAGCGGGCGCATGATGTTCTCGGCCTTCACTTTGCCCAGGTGCCACAGGTTGTCCTCGAGGACGCGCTGCTTCATCGCGACCTGGGCCGACGGCTCGAGGTGCTGCATCGAGCAGCCGCCGCAGTAGCCGAAGTGCTGGCACTTCGGCTCGACGCGCATCGACGAGGCGCGCTGCAGGGTGACCATGCGGCCCGACTCCCAGTTCTTCTTCTTGCGCAGGGTTTCAAAGCTGACGCGTTCGCCCGGCAGTGCGCCTTCGACGAAGATCACCTTGCCCGGGGTGCCGTCTTCGTTCTCGAGGTGGCCGACGCCGCGCGCGTCCGCATCCAGGGATTTGATGTCGATGAAAATTTCTTGCATGTTGGTCAAAAAGAAAGAGGGAGTGGGCACAGGACTGGCTGTGCAGGGAGTTCGCAAATAAAAAATGGGCGGAATTCGCCCGGGCGGAATGATAGCAAGGAAATGGGGTGGGTGCTACCAGAGGGGGACTCGGCTAGAGCAGCGAATCGCGCACCACCCCGCGCGCCGCCATCGCCCGCTTCAGCTTGACCAGCGCCTCCTGCTGGATCTGGCGCACCCGCTCGCGCGTCACGCCCATCTCCTCGGCGAGGGTTTCCAGCGTGGCCGGATCGTCATTGTCCAGCCCGAAGCGCCGGGTGACCACCAGGCGCTGCTTGTCGGGCAGGCGCGTGAGCCAGTCTCGCACCAGGGCTGTCATTTCGTGCTGCTCGGCGCGCGCGTCCGGGCTGGCCTCGCCGTCGTCGGGCAGCATGTCCATCAGGTTCGAGGTCGGGTCGTTGTCGAGCGGGGCGTCGAGCGACGCGGCGTGTTCGGACAGCGCCAGGATGTCCTGCACCTCTTCCACCGGCCGCCCGACCAGGCTGGCGATGTCTTCGCAGGAAGCTTCCTTGCCGTCGTGCTTCTGCGCCTCGAGGTGGTACTTGGCGCGCAGCACCTGGTTCAGCTCGCGCACCATGTGCACGGGGAGGCGCACCGTGCGCGCCTGGTTCATGATGGCGCGCTCGATGCTCTGGCGGATCCACCAGGTGGCGTAGGTGGAGAAACGGAAGCCGCGCTCGGGCTCGAACTTGTCGATCGCGCGCATCAGGCCGATGTTGCCCTCTTCGATCAGGTCGAGCAGCACGACGCCGCGGTTGATGTAGTGCTTGGCGATCGAGACGACCAGGCGCAGGTTATGCTCGATCATCTTCTGGCGCGCCGCGAAATCGCCCGCCTTGGCCAGGGTGGCGACCTGGACTTCCTCGCTCGCCGTCAGGAGCGGGCGGGTGCCGATCTGGTTGAGGTAGTGCTGGGTGGTGTCGGTGGCGAGCTCGGCCTGCAAGACCTTGCGCAGCTCGTCCACCGTGTCGACCTCGGGGCCGGGGAGGATGTCCTCCCCGTCGGTCGCAGCGGCGCCCCCGCGTTCCGGTTCGTCCGGAAACTCGTCTGATTCCTGCTGGTCCAGCGTGTGCGGCGGCTGCGTCATATCCTTCCTACGCGTCTGTGAAAAATTCGCCCATGGCTGCGTTGCCTCGTCTCGCCGTACTAGCGTACTGTCTTCGACTCGGCGCCTTGCCCTGGGCGTTTTTTCACACCCGCGAATTTCTAGCGTCCCGGCAGGAACCTCGCCGGATCAACGGGTTTGCCCTGCTGGCGTATCTCGAAATGCAACTTCACCGAGTCGGCGTCCGAATCGCCCATTTCCGCGATCATCTGGCCCTTGGCCACATTGTCGCCTTCCTTGACGACGATCTTGCGGTTGTGCGCGTATGCCGACAGCAAGCTGTTGTTGTGCTTGACGATGACGAGGTTACCATAACCCCGGATGCCACTGCCAGCGTACATTACCTTGCCGGCGCCCGCAGCCACCACCTGCTGGCCCGGACGGCCGGCGATGTCGATCCCCTTGTTGCGACCTTCGTCGAAGGTGGCGACGATGCGGCCGTCCGCCGGCCACATCCAGCTCAGCCTGTCGTCGTCGTTCGCGGTCACGGTGCTGCCGGCGGCGATCGCCGGGGCCGGGGCCGCCGGCGCCGGTGCAGCCGGGCGCACCGGCTCGGTGCGCGCGCCCGATTCCGGCCGGGCGGCGACGTTCTCGGTGTAGGGCTGCTTGTCGGCGCGCGGTTCGGTCTTGCGCGGCGGCGTGGCCGCCGGCGGCGCCGGCACCGGCTGGGTCTGGATGTTGGCGGTGCGTTCGCCACGCTCCGGCGCCGCAACGCGCAGGGTCTGGCCGACCTTGATGTCGTCCGGATCGCGCAGGTTGTTCCAGGCGACGATGTCGCGGTAGTTTTCGCCGTGGTCCAGTGCGATGCGCAGCAGGGTGTCGCCGCGGCGTACCGTGTACATGCCCTTCTCGGCCTTCGGTTCTTCGACACGCGCGGCCGGGGCCGGACGCGGACGCTCGGACACCGAGGCGCCGGTGCGCTCGACGACCGGCGCCTGGCGCGTCAGGGAGTTACAGCCGGCCAGCAGGCCGAGGGCGAGGGTGAGCAGTGCGAGGCGGGGTAAATGGGAGGCTTGGTTCATTGTCTTTCTATTTTCTGTTCATGTTCTATGGCGGCGCGTCCCTGCAGCAGCGCCAGGGGCGACACGCGCCGGCGGACATCATCAGCCGTGGTCGCGCCGGTTGGACCAGGCTCTTCAACGCCGGCCGGGCCGGCGGGGTTGACCCGGCAGGCCGGGACAGGCAGCATCGTGCGCGGCGCGCCTGGGCGCGCCCGCTGGCCATGCTAGATGGTGCCGGGGCGCAGCGGCACGAAGTGGCACGCTTCCAGCGTTTCGCTGGCCCACTCGCTTTTGCCGATGCGGGTAATACGTTGCAGGTGCTGGACCTGGGCGCCAACCGGTGCGACGAGATGCGCGCCGATGGCCAGTTGTTCGAGCAGGGCTTGCGGCACTTCGAGTCCCGCAGCTGCAAGGATGATGCCGTCGAAAGGCGCTACCTGCGGCAAGCCTAGCATACCATCGCCGTATTGCAAACGCAGGTTCGAAATCCTCAGTGGCCGCAGGTTGGTCTTGGCCAGCTCGTGCAGCGGCTTGATGCGCTCGATCGAATACACCTCGCGCGCCACGAACGACAGCACGGCGGCCTGGTAGCCGCAGCCGGTGCCGATCTCGAGCACCCGGCCCAGCTGGCCTCCGGCGCCTATCGAGGCACGCATGGCTTCGATCATGCGCGCGACGATGTAGGGCTGCGAAATCGTCTGGTTGTGCCCGATCGGCAGCGAGGCGTCGATGTACGCCTGCGCCGACAGGGCCGGTTCGATGAACAGGTGGCGCGGCACCGCTTCCATCGCGCCCAGCACGACGCCGTCCTTGACGCCCTGCTTCGCCACGCGCGCCACCATGGCCCGGCGTACCGCTTCCGACGCCATCAGCTCGGAGCGCTGCGCGACCGGGGCGGCGGGCGCATGTGCCTGGGCATAGCCGGGCGGACGCGGCGACGGCGCCGGCGCGGCCGGCGCGAAACTGGCGCGCCCGGCAGTGCTGGCGTTACGCGTCGCGGTCTGCGGCGTGGCCACCGGCGTAGGCAGCCCCGGCTTGCGCACGGCGCCGCCGGTCACCGAGGACAGCGGCAAGGGAAAGGTGCTGCGTTTATCATTCTCATCGCCGCTCATACGAGTCCTCGCAGCAGTTCCAGCTGGGCCTTGTGGGTCAGGTCGACCTGCAGCGGCGTGATCGACACGCAGCCCTGCGCGGTCGTATGGAAATCGGTGCCCTCGCTCGCATCGCGGCAGGCGCCCGGTGCGCCGATCCAGAAGATCTCGCGGCCGCGCGGATCCTGCGAGCGGATGACCGGCTCGGCCTGGTGGCGGCGGCCGAGGCGCGAAGGCGTCAAGGGACCGATCTCTTCGTACGGCAGGTTCGGGATGTTCACGTTGAACAGGAAGGGCAGCTCGAGCTTGTCGAAGCGGCGCTCGACGATCTCGCGCGCGACCCTGGCGGCGGCATCGACGTGGGCCCAGCCCGGATTCACCTGCGAGAAGGCGATCGCCGGGATGCCGAACAGGTAGGCTTCGGTGGCCGCCGCGACGGTGCCGGAATACAGGGTGTCGTCGCCCATGTTCTGGCCATTATTGATGCCGGAAACGACCAGGTCGGGCGGCGCATCGCCCATCGCGGTCAGGGCGATGTGGACGCAATCGGTCGGCGTTCCATTAACAAAATGGAAACCGTTGGCGGCCTTCGTGACCGTCAGCGGGCGGTCGAGCGTCAACGAATTCGACGCACCCGAGCGGTTGCTGTCGGGTGCGACCACCACGATGTCCGCGATCGCGGACAAGGCATCGGCCAGCGCGCTGATACCAGGCGCCAGGTAGCCGTCGTCGTTACTGATAAGAATTCGCATGTCAGCGATTTTACCTGAAGCAACGCCCGGATCGCTCGTCAGCAAGGCCTTTTTTGTTTCCTCATGGCGATTCTTCTTGTCAAGGAATGAGCAGCTTGCCAAGTGTTTTTGTCGCTAATGCACTGATATTTGCCGCTATCGCAATACCGACAACTCCTCGCGCCTGGCACGGACCAGGGCCCCCTCCAGTGAGGAGACCAGGTCCTTGTTGAGCGCCAGCGCCGCGTCCTTGTCCCCCTCCCGAAGGTAGACCTGCTCGATCATGGCCGCCACCCGCTGGCGTAGCGGAAGTGCCACACTCAGCCATTGCACCGAGTGGCGCATGCTGTCGGCCAGCGCGCGCGCCTCCAGCCGGCTGTCCTGGTCGATCAGGGCTTTCAGCTGCGCGCACTGTTGCTGCAGGCTGTCGATCGCGTGGTGCTCGTCCGTGTGGCCGGCGCCCGCCTCGGTCTCGCGGAGCGGCGCCGGTGCGCTGCGCAGGCTGCGCACGGCAGCCATGTCGCCCTGGGCAGCGAGGATCTGGGCCAGTGCGTCGCGCGCGCTCACCGTCGGCAGGACATAGGCGCCGTCGTAGCGCTCGCGCACGCGCAGCACGGCCTCCAGAAGCCGCCGCGCATTGCCGAGCTCGCCCATTTCACCGAGCAGCTGGCCGAGCCGCTGGCCGCAGCGCAGGGTGTCCTCGTGCTCGGCGCCCTGCAATTGGCGGCGGCCGTCGAGCACCCGCTCGAGCAGCACCCGCGCCCTGTCTTTCTCGTGCTGGCTGTCCAGGGTGGCGGCGAGCTGTTCGAGGCTGTCGAGGGTGGCCGGGTGCGCATCTCCCCACAGGCGCTCGCAGGTGGCCACCACCTGCTCGTGCAGCGCCAGCGCCCGTTCCCTCTCCCCTTTCCGGCCAAGCACGGACGCCAGGCCGGAACGTGCGGCCAGCGTCTCCGGATGCTCGCCCCCCAGGGTGCTCATGCCGCGCTGGGCCAGCAGTTCGTAGCGCTGGCGTGCATCGTCGAGCCTGCCTCCGGCGAGGTCGAGCGCGGCCAGCGCGGCATGCGCGGCGCGCGTGTCCGGGTGGTCTTCACCCAACTCGGCGCAGCGCAGCAGCAGGCTCTCGCGCAGCAGCTCGCGCGCTTCGTTGCCGCGCCCTTCCTGCTGGCACAGTTCGGCGAGCCGCGCCAGGCAGCTGGCCTGCAGCACGGACGCGGCCCGGCCTTCCTGTGCGCGGGCGCGTGCCAGCGCGCTGCGCAGGCGCACCTCGGCCAGCGGCTGCCAGGGGAAGCAGCCCTGGGCGAACCATGTCATCAGGCAGGACGCCGGATGCGCCAGCGCGGCGCGTCCCGGACCGGCGATGGCCACCGCTTCGGACACCGGCAGCTGGACCTCGTCGAACCAGCTTTCCAGGCGCAGCCAGCCGACGCCGTAGCTGCTGCGCAGCAGGGCTTCGAGGCGCGGCTGGTAGCCGGCCAGGCCCTGGGCCGGATCGCCGCGGCGCCAGCGCTGGCCGGTGTCGCTGCGGGCGCCGTCGGCGGCGCAGGCGACCGGATAGACCAGCAGCGGGCGCTGTTCCTCCTCGTGGGTGCAGCGGTAGTCGATGGCGCGCCGCACGACACCCTCGAGGCCTTCGATGCTGCCCGGCGCCGGCGTGAACAGGCCGACCAGCCGGTCGGGGACGAGGACGGTGCAGGCGCTGACGCTCGACGAGCGGCCGGCGCCGCTGGCCACCAGCACGTGGCGGAAGTGCCCCGCCAGGCGCGCGGCGAAGCGGCGCAGCAGCGCCGGACAGGCATCGAACAAGGCCACCCAGTCGAGGCGCCCGGCGCGCTCGGCATAATCGTCGTCGAAGCGGCCGGCCCGCATCAGGTACAGCGGGCGGCGGCCATCCACGCGCTGCACGTAGGGGCGCCAGTCGACGGCGTCGAGCAATGAATCAGCCAACTGAGCGGCAACGCCGTCGCCGCCATCGTCGCGGGCGATGCGGCGCCGCCGCAGCTCTCCGAGCAGCGCGCCGGCATAGTCGACCAGGCCGGGCGGACAGTTGTCGTCGGCGGCACCGGGGGGCGGGCCGAAGTAGCCGTGCAGCGAAGGAGAGGCGAGGTCCCAGTCGATCACCAGGACCGGCGCCGCGTCGGTGTCGCCGGCCAGCTGCAGCGCCATGGCCGCCAGCAGGCCGTTGCGGACGGGGCCGCCTTCGTAGGCATACAGGGTGGTGACCTGGCCGGGACTGTCCAGTGCCTGGAGCGTAGAGCGATTCTGTTCCATGTGACTCCTCGTTATTTTTTTGGGAAAGTCAGGCTTGGCATCGCGCGCCATTCTGGTGGGACATCGGGGAGCACGAATTGGTTGCAGTCATGTCCAGGCGGCGTATGCTTTTTTTGTTCCTGATAATGCTTGGCGATGCGCTGGACCATCTTGTCGATGTCGGGCAGGAAGTCCGGGTTGGATTTCAGGTCGCTCGTGGCCATCGTGAAGTGCGAGAAATCGACGTAGAAAGTGTTCTCGGTGATCTCGGGCGGCAGCGATTCGGGGTGCCGCGTCATGATCACCGGGATGATCAGGCGGCTCGGCAGCTCGTACCAGCTTGATCGCTCGTGTTCGAGCAGGCGCATGGCCGCGTACTCGCGCCGGGTGTAGGCATGGGCCTCGTACTTGGGTGTGTAGATGAGGATCATGCACACGCTCTCGCACATCGCGCGCGCGATCTTGCGGTCGAGGTCGTCGCCACCGCCCAGCTGTTCGGTGTCGATGAACAGTTCGTCTTCGTTGTCGAAGTGAGGTTCGAGATAGCAGCGCAACGCGTCGGCAAGGGCGGTCTTGAACCGTTTCATCAGGTCGTGCCTGCCGTGTGCGTAGCTGAAAAAACACCCGTAACGGATCGCCATTGCCTATCCCCCATTCCAATGCGCTAAGGCTGGATTCCTTTGACTCTAGCGACACAGACCTCGGCCACTTTGCGTGCGCACAAGCGTGCTGGCGGACTCGTCAGCATCCTTGGAAAGTAGCGTGAAATGCACCTTCAGGCATAATGCCGCCGATTAATGGACAGGTATTCGAAGTAAAGGGACAGGATATGAAAGCCGTAGTTTGCAAGGATTGGGGTCCGATCGACCAGCTCGTGATCGAGGACCTGCCCGACCTGGCGCCGGGCGCGGGAGAGGTCGTGGTCGACGTGAAGGCGGCCGGCGTCAACTTCCCCGACGTGCTGACCGTGCAGGGCAAGTACCAGGTGCGCCCGCCCCTCCCCTTCACGCCGGGGAACGAATTCGCCGGCACCGTGCGCGCCGTCGGCGCAGGCGTCACCGGCGTCGCCCCGGGCCAGCGGGTGATCGGTTTCACCCGTACCGGCGCATTCGCCGAGCAGGCGCTGGCACCGATGGATGCCCTGATGCCGATACCGCCCGGCATGGACTTCGACACCGCCGCCGCCATCACCCTCACCTATGGCACCTCGCACCACGCGGTGATCGACCGCGCCGCCCTGCAGCCGGGCGAAACCATGCTGGTGCTGGGCGCGGCCGGCGGCGTCGGGCTGGCGGCGATCGAGATCGGCAAGGCCCTGGGGGCACGCGTGATCGCCGCCGCCTCGAGCGACGAGAAACTGGCGGTCTGCCGCGCACACGGCGCGGATGCCGTGATCAATTACGAGAAGGAAGACCTGCGCGAGGCGCTGAAGGCCGCCACCAACGGCCGCGGGCCGGACGTGATCTACGACCCGGTGGGCGGCAAGTACAGCGAGCCGGCGCTGCGCTCGATCGCCTGGCGCGGACGCCACCTGGTGGTGGGCTTCGCGGCGGGCGAGATTCCGAAGCTGCCCTGGAACCTGATGCTGCTGAAAGGCGCGTCGGTGGTGGGCGTGTTCTGGGGCGATTTCGTGCGCAAGGAGCCGGCGGCGAACCTGGCGGCGATGCGGCAGATGCTGGGCTGGATGGCGGAAGGGAAACTGAAGCCGCTGGTGTCGGCGCGCTACAAGTTGGAAGAGACGGCGCAGGCCTTGAACGACATGGCGGAGAGGAAGGTCACCGGCAAGGTCGTTATCTGCCCATAAGCCGGTTTTGTAGGGTGGGCGGGTTCCCCGCCCACGCGGTGATAGTTATCAGCAAGATCATCAGGCGCGAAAACGGAACCCGTATCGATCACCGCGTGGGCGGGAGACCCGCCCACCCTACGATACCTCGTCAGGCGTTCAAATCCGCCGCATCCGCCATCGTCCCCGGCCGGAAAAACTCGATCACTTCCGACTGCACCCGGGTGCGCTTGAACGGCGGCAGGCTCTGCCAGATACGCCTGCCGTAGGGCTTGGTAATGATGCGCGGATCGCAGATCATCAACACCCCGCGGTCGTCTACGTCGCGGATCAGGCGCCCTGCTCCCTGCTTGAGCGTGATGATCGCCTCCGGCAACTGGTGGTGCATGAAGCCGTTCAGCCCCTGCTTTTCCATCACCTCGATGCGCGCCGCCAGCACCGGATCGTCCGGCGGGGCGAAGGGCAGCTTGTCGATGATGACGAGCGAGAGCGCGTCGCCGCGCACGTCCACGCCTTCCCAGAAACTCTGGCTGCCCACCAGCACGGCGTTGCCGGCATTGCGGAAGGAATCCAGCAGTTCGGTACGGCCGCGCTCGCCCTGCACGAACAGCGGGAAATCAAGCCCGCGCGCGGCGAATTCCTCGCGCAGGCGCTCGGCCACCTTGTTCACGGCGCGGATGGTCGTGCACAGGAAGAAGGTGCGCCCGCCCGCCGCCTCGATCACCGGCAGCGCGATGTCGACGCAGGCGTCGGTGTACTGGAAGGAATTCGGCTCCGGCAATCCGGTGGGCACGTACAGGATGCCCTGCTCGCCATAGTTGAACGGGCTCGGCCAGGTCATGGCCGGTTCGCCGGTCAGGCCCATCTGGTCGGAGAAGTGCTTGAAGTCGTTCTTCACCGCCAGCGTCGCCGAGGTGAAGATCCAGCTGCGCGGCGTGCCTTCGCGCTGGCCCGAGAAGATCGGGGCAATCGACAGTGGCGTCTTGTGCAGCTGCAGCGATGAATTGAAGGCCTCGACCCACAGCACGGCGGCGTCATCCCCCTGCACCGCCTTGCCTTTCTTGGCATCCGGCTTCCAGGTGTCGAAGGACGCACTGAGCTCGTGCGCGCGCACGCGGCAAGCCTCGATCGTCTCCGCGCGGGCGGAATGTTCTTCCAGCACCGTGATCATGCCGGACAGTTCTTCCTTCAATTTCTCCAGCGCCGGGAAGAAGGCCGAGGTCGGCAGGATCTGCGGCAGCGACAGGCGGGTGCCGCCTTCCGGGAAGGTCAGGCGCAGGTCGCGCGCGGCCTTCTCGACCACGGTCACGACCTTGGCCCAGTCCGGTCCGCGCGCATGCGCCAGGCCTTCGGCCAGCACGTCGCGGCACAGCTCCAGCACCTGCGAGGTCGAGACCGACTGGCCGAAGAACAGCGTGGCGGTATCCGGCAGCTGGTGCGCTTCGTCGAAGATGATGGTGTTGGCCGAGGGCAGCAGTTCGGCGACGCCGGTGTCTTTCAGGGCCACGTCGGCGAAGAACAGGTGGTGGTTGACCACGACCACGTCGGCCTGCTGGGCTTCGCGGCGCGCCTTCATCACGAAGCAGTCCTGGTAGTACTGGCACTCGGCGCCCATGCAGCTGTCGCGCGTGGAGGTGACCAGATTCCAGACCGTGGCGTTCTCCGGCACCTTGGCCAGCTCGGCCTTGTCGCCCGAGTTGGTCATCTTGATGAAGCGCGAGATCTCGCGCAGGTGGCCGACGTCGTCGCGCGAGGTCAGGCGCCCGTTGTTCAGCGTGCGCTCCAGGTGGAAATGGCAGACGTAGTTCGAGCGCCCCTTGAGCAGGGCCACCGAGACCGGCGCGCGCAGCGCGGCGCGGATGGTCGGGATGTCGCGCAGGAACAGCTGATCCTGCAGGTTCTTGGTACCGGTCGAGATGATGGTCTTGCCGCCCCACAGCAGCGCCGGGACGAGATAGGCGAAGGTCTTGCCGGTGCCGGTGCCGGCCTCCGCCATCAAGACTTTCTGCTCGGCGATCGCCGCTGCGATGGCCTTGGCCATCTCGGTCTGCGACTGGCGCGGCTTGTAGGTGCCGACGTTGGGCGCGAGCGGGCCTCCCGCCCCGAACAGGCGGTCGAGCTCTTCGTCGTATTTACCAAGCGGTCGGGTGCTGGCGGGAAGCACGTCGCCCTGCGGCGACGAATCCGCCGGCTCGGCGGTGACGCCTGGAACAGGGAGATGGTCGGTCAAAATATCTGTTTCTTTAGAGCCTGGACTCAGGCTGGAATATCGGGCACCAGCTGCATCTTCAGCAGCGTAATATGATCCTTCAGCTGCAGCTTACGCTTTTTCAAACGGCGCAGCTGGAGCTGGTCGGCATGGCCGTCCGCGGCAAGCATCGAAATGACGGCATCGAGGTCGCGGTGTTCCACGTCGAGTTCAATGATGCGGCGCTGGATGTCCTGGACGTCGGTCATGATGGCTGTTCCAAACAGTTCTTTACAAAGCGTTTGCGGGGGCTGGGGTGGCGGCGCCGGCAGTCGGCGGCGGCACGTGATGGCGGCCGCTTGTGTTCGGCTTGCAACACCACGGCTTCTCGGTGCATAGTTTAATCTACGCTGAGGTTGCCGCCAACAAAGATTGGCGCAGGCGCTACGGAAATAAAGGTTTATGACAACATACAAGATCGAAGCGGGAACCGCGCAGCACATCGGGAACCGCCCGCAGCAGAACGACCGCGTTGCCCTCTTGACCGGCGCCCGCGCGCCCGGTTACGTGCTGGCCGTGCTGTCGGACGGCATCGCCGGCGCTGCAGGGGCGGACCAGGTGCTGCACACGGCGCGCCAGGTCTTCGACGAATTCAAGCCGGGCGACCGCCCCAGCCTGGAGCGGATCGAGCAGCTGCTGCAGGACATCGTCAGCGAAACCCATCTGGTCATGAAGATGAACTCGATGATGCTCGGCGCCGGCGAGGGACTGGAGGCGCATGCGAGCTTCGTCGGCCTGGTATTGACGCCGCACGGCGAGGCGGTATGGGGACATGTGGGCGACTCGCGCCTGTACCATTTTCATGACGGCAAGTGCAAGCTGCGCACCAGCGACGCGGCCTATGTGCAGCACCTGGTCTCCAGCGACAGGCTGCCGGAGGACGCGGCAAGGAATCACCGCAAGTCCAAGCTGCTGCTCAACGTCATGGGCAACAGCCGCAAGGAGCCTTTCGTGAGCTTCGGCAAGCATACCGGGCTGGCGCCGGGAGACGTGTTCCTGCTGGCCTCGGACGGTTTATGGCATTTCTTCACCGATGCCGAACTGGCGGCGGCCACCAGCAGGGCCACGCCGCGCCAGGCGTCCGAAATGCTAATCAACAAGGCGCAGGAACGCTCGCAGGGCAAGGGCGGGAATTGCTCGATGGCGATCGTGAAGCTGGTGAAGCCGGCGCAGGATGGCTTGGCGGGAAGGGTTGGGCGGCCAGTCTGAACACTGCCAACGGCCCTTCCATTGTTAGCCGTCGAGCCGTCATTCCGGCGTAGGCCGGAATCCAATTTTGCACGCGCCCCTGCTAGCATCAAGCGCAGCCGATAGGCGACGAACTTGGGTCCCGGCCTGCGCCGGGACGACGGATCAACTTGTAGTGGTCGCTAGCAAGCGCTAGCAGAATGCACTAATTCACTTTCCCGCGGCCGGCGTCGCCGCCTTCGCCTTCTCTTCCTCGGCTTTGCGCGCCGCCGCCTTCGCCTCGCGCTCGGCCACGCGCTGTGCGACTTCCTTCTGCTTCTGCTCCGCCTTGCGCTTGCGCTCCTCGAAGGCGCGCGCGTTCGCCGCGGCCTTGGCGGCTTCCTCCGGTGCGCGGGCAGCCTCTTCCTTTGCCTTGGCATTGCGGCGCGCCATGCGCGAGGCGGCCGGCGACGGCTTGGGCGGCGGCAGGGCCGTGGTGTCGCGCGGCGGTGGCGGCGGTTCGGCCGCCAGGCGCGCTTCCTCGGCCTTGTATTCGGCATCTGCGACGGCGATCTCGCGGTCGCGCTCTTCGACCTTCACGCGGCGCTTGAAGCGCTCGGCTTCGATTTCGATGTTGCGCTGCGCATTCAGGGCCACGCGGCGGCGTTCTTTCGCTTCGTCCAGGCAGTTATTGACGAAGAATTTCTCGTAGCAGACCGCTTCCCGCTCGGCATAGCGCGCCTCGATCGCGGCGCGTTCGACGGCGACCGCGGCCAGGCGCTGATCGGCCTGTCCCACCGAGGTGGTGGGGTCGACCGTTTCCAGCGCAGGGCCCGGCTCGACGCTGGCGCAGGCGGACAGGCTTGCGGCGACCGCGGCCGCGGCGAGGACGCGGATGATTGAGTAACTCCTCATGGTTTCCTTTCGATCAGGCGATGGCATCGGCGGCGCCGCGGCGTTCGGCCAGCATGTATTCGCGCGACTGCATTTCAATGATACGCGAGACCGTGCGGTGGAATTCGTTCGCGAGCATACCCTGGGTGTACAGCTCCTCCGGCTCCACCGCGGCCGACATGATCAGCTTGACCTTGTGGTCGTAGAACACGTCCACCAGCCAGGTGAAGCGGCGCGCTTCCGAGGACTGTCCCGCGGACATGGCCGGGATGCCGGACAGGATCACCGTATGGAAGCGCGAGGCCAGCTCGAGGTAGTCGTTCTGCGAGCGCGGCCCGCCGCACAGGGTGGCGAAGTCGAACCAGATCACGCCGCCGGCGCGGCGCAGCGCGCGGATCTCGCGGTTCTCGATGTGCACGATCGGGCTCTCGTCGGCGGTGTCGGCCACCTTGGCATAGGCTTCGCGCAGCGCATGGTCCGAGACCGCATTCAGCGGCGTGTAGTAGGCCTCCACCTGCTCGAGCGCGCGCTTGCGGTAGTCGTTGCCGGCATCGACGTTCAGGACGTCCAGCTTGTCCTTGAGCAGTGCGATGGTGGGCAGCATGCGGTCGCGGTGCAGCCCGTCCGGATACAGGGTCGAGGGCTCGTAGTTCGAGGTCATCACGAAGGAGACGCCGTTGTCGAACAAGGCCTTGAGCAGGTTGTACAGGATCATCGCGTCGGCGATGTCCGAGACGTGGAATTCGTCGAAGCAGATCAGGCGGTATTTTCTCGCGATGCGCTTGGCGACTTCGTCGAGCGGATCGGCCACGCCTTTCAGTTCATCCAGTTGGCCGTGCACGGCGCGCATGAATTCGTGGAAGTGCAGGCGCGTCTTGCGCACCACCGGCACCACCGAATAGAAGGAGTCCATCAGGAAGGACTTGCCACGCCCCACCCCGCCCCACATGTACACGCCCTTGGGCACGTCCGGGCGGTTGATGAGGCGCTTGAAAGCGGACGACCGCTGGGCCTTGTACTGGACCCAGTCGTCGTACGCCTGCTGCAGGCGATCCACCGCCGCGGCCTGTGCCGGGTCGGACTTGAAGCCGCGCTCGGTCAGCGCGTGCTGGTAATACTCTTGGACGTTCATAGTGACGGTGTAAACGTAGGGTGGGCGGGTCCCCCGCCCACGCGGTCAACGCACGGTTGAATGCCACGGAGCGGGTCCGGACACGTGGATTGACCGCGTGGGCGGCAGAGCCGCCCACCCTACAGGTGAAACTTAGAAGTTCAGCGAACGCTTGTCCACCGCCAGCGCGGCTTCCTTGACGGCTTCCGACAGCGACGGGTGCGCGTGGCAGATGCGGGCGATGTCTTCCGACGAGGCCTTGAACTCCATCGCGACGACGGCTTCCGAGATCAGCTCCGAAGCCACCGGACCGACGATGTGCACGCCCAGGATTTCATCGGTCGTGGCATCGGCCAGGAACTTCACCATGCCCGAGGTATCGCCCAGCGCGCGCGCACGGCCGTTGGCCATGAACGGGAAGGTGCCGGCCTTGTAGGACACGCCTTCGGCCTTCAGCTGCTGCTCGGTCTTGCCGACCCAGGCGATTTCCGGCGAGGTGTAGATGACCCACGGGATGGTGTTGAAGTTGACGTGGCCGTGCTGGCCGGCGATGCGCTCGGCAACCGCGACGCCCTCTTCTTCCGCCTTGTGCGCCAGCATCGGGCCGCGCACCACGTCGCCGACTGCCCACACGCCCGGCAGGCTGGTGCGGCATTCGTCGTCCACGACCACGAAGCCGCGCTCGTCCAGCTGCAGGCCGACCGCTTCGCCATTCAGGCCGTTGGTGTTCGGCACGCGGCCGATCGAGATGATCAGGCGATCGAAAGTGGCGGTCTGCTCGGCGCCGGTCGAATCGGCGTAGTTGACGGTGACGTTGTTCTCACCCTTGGTGATCGCACCGATCTTGCAGCCCAGGTTGATCTTCAGGCCCTGCTTGGTGAACAGCTTGTGCGCTTCCTTGGCGATCTGCTCGTCGACCGCGCCCAGGAAGGTCGGCAGGCCTTCCAGCACGGTGACGTCGGCACCGACGCGGCGCCACACCGAGCCCATTTCCAGGCCGATGACGCCGGCGCCGATCACGCCCAGCTTCGACGGCACGGCGTCGATCGCCAGTGCGCCTTCGTTCGACAGGATCAGCTTCTCGTCGAATTCCGCGCCCGGCAGCTGGCGGGCGTTCGAACCGGTCGCGATGACCACGTTCTTGGCGCTCAGGGTGTCGGTGGTCGGACCCGTCACGTTGACGGTGTAGCCGCCCTCGGTCTTGCCGGCGAACGAACCGAGGCCGTGGAAGAAGGTGACCTTGTTCTTCTTGAACAGGAACAGGATGCCGTCGTTGTTCTGCTTGACGATGATGTCCTTACGCTTGAGCATGGTCGGCAGGTCGAGTTCCAGGCCGCCAACCTTGATGCCGTGGTCGGCAAAGGCGTGGCCGGCGTGCTCGAAGTGCTCGGACGACTGCAGCAGGGCCTTGGACGGGATGCAGCCGACGTTGGTGCAGGTGCCGCCTGGGGCCGGCTTGCCTGCCGCGTTGCTCCACGCGTCGATGCAGGCGGTCTTGAAGCCGAGCTGCGCTGCACGGATGGCGGCGATGTAGCCGCCAGGGCCGCCGCCGATCACGACGACGTCGAATTGTTTCTCGTTACTCATGAATAGCTTCCTTATTTATTCTTCTGGGACAAAGATCCACAGCGCCAGATAGGCCAGCGCCCCAGCACCGGAGGTCACCAGGGTGAGCAGGACGAACACGAGGCGCCAGGCATAGATGTCCATGCCGAAGCCATCGCTCAGGGCGCCGCAGACGCCGGCCAGCCAGCGGTCGCGGCGCGTACGGCGCAGGGACTTCAGCTTGGCCTCGAAGCTGCCGGGCGGCGGGCCGAAACCTGCTCCGGCGCTGCTCCTGCCCTCCTTTTCCAGGCTGACTTTTTCGCTGGCCAGGACTTTCGCCTTGGCCTGCTCGAATTCGGCGTCGGAGAGCGCGCCGGCCTGGTGCAGTTCGTGCAAACGCCGGATTTCATCGGAGATCATGGCGGTCCTCACTGGTGTTGGGGACATGCCTGCAGGTGCAGGCATGTCTGTATTGCACTACGGTGCTGCCGAATTACAGGTCGAGCAGCAGGCGTGCCGGATCTTCCAGCGCGTCCTTCATGGCGACCAGGCCCAGCACGGCTTCGCGGCCGTCGATGATGCGGTGGTCGTACGACATCGCCAGGTAGTTCATCGGGCGGATGACGATCTGGCCGTTTTCCACGACGGCGCGGTCCTTGGTGGCGTGCACGCCCAGGATCGCCGACTGCGGCGGGTTGATGATCGGGGTCGACAGCATCGAGCCGAACACGCCGCCGTTCGAGATCGAGAAGGTACCGCCGTTCAGGTCTTCCAGGGTCAGCTTGCCGTCCTTGGCTTTCTGGCCGAATTCGCCGATCTTCTTCTCGATCTCGGCGATCGACAGCTGGTCGGCGTTGCGCAGGATCGGCACCACCAGGCCGCGCGGCGAACCGACGGCGATACCGATGTCGAAGTAGCCGTGGTAGACGATGTCGTTACCGTCGACCGAGGCGTTCAGGATCGGGTACTTCTTCAGGGCGGCGACGGCGGCCTTGACGAAGAAGGACATGAAGCCCAGCTTGACGCCGTGCTCTTTCTCGAACTTGTCCTTGTACTTGTTGCGCAGTTCCATGACCGGCGCCATGTTCACCTCGTTGAAGGTGGTCAGGATGGCGTTGGTCTGCTGCGACTGCAGCAGGCGCTCGGCGATACGGGCGCGCAGGCGGCTCATCGGCACGCGCTCTTCCGGACGGTCGCCCAGGTTGGCGACCGGTGCGGCGACCGATTGCAGGGCCGGCTTGGCGGCGGCAGGTGCCGGAGCGGCGGCAGCGGCAGGCTTGTTGGCGACAGCGGCCAGGGCGTCGCCCTTGGTCACGCGGCCGTCGCGGCCGGTGCCTGTGGCGTCGGCGGCGCTCATGTTGTTGTCAGCCAGGATCTTGGCGGCGGCCGGCATGGCGACGTCGCCTTTCGCGCCGCCCGCCCCTGCGGCCGGGCCTGCGGCAGCAGGAGCAGCGGCGATCGGTGCGTTCGGGGCGGCCGACGGGATCGGCTTCACTTCCAGCGGGCTGGTCTGGGCCGAAGCTTCGGTGTCGATGATGGCGATGACTTCGCCCGACACGACGGTGGCGCCGTCGGCCTTGAGCAGCTGGACGATCACGCCTTCGCTCGGGGCCGGCAGTTCCAGGACCACCTTGTCGGTCTCGATGTCGATCATGTTCTCGTCGCGCGAAACCTGCTCGCCGACTTTCTTGTGCCAGGACAGCAGGGTTGCTTCAGCAACCGATTCCGACAGTTGGGGGACCTTGACTTCGATTTGTGCCATTTTGTTGTAGCTCCGTTTATGTATTCTGTATGCAAACGCCCCCGCGCGTCAGACGCATGCGGGGGCAGTGGTGATTACTTGGTGAGGATGAAACCCTTGAGCTTCGAGAACGCGGTTTCCAGCAGTTCCTTCTGCTGCGCCACGTGCTTGTCGGCGTAGCCGACCGCAGGCGACGAGGAAGCCGGGCGGCCTGCGTAGGCGAGGCGCTGGCCGTCTTCCATGCTTTCGAAGACATTGTGCTGGATCTGGAACCACGGACCCTGGTTCTGCGGCTCGTCCTGCACCCACACCACCTCAAGCGCGTTCGGGTACTTCTTCAACTCGGCGGCGAACGACTTGTGCGGGAACGGGTACATCTGTTCGATACGAACGATGGCGACATCGCTGACGCCGCGGGTCTTGCGTGCGTTGACCAGGTCGTAGTAGACCTTGCCCGAGCAGACCTGCACGCGCTTGACCTTGGATGCGTCGATCTTCTCGTCCACTTCGCCGATCACGGTCTGGAAGCCGCCCTTGGCCAGGTCGGTCAGCGGCGAGCCCGCGTCCTTGTTACGCAGCAGCGACTTCGGCGTGAAGATCACCAGCGGCTTGCGGAACTGGCGCACCATCTGGCGGCGCAGCAGGTGGAAGATCTGGGCGGCCGTGGTCGGCTGCACCACTTGCATGTTGTTGTCGGCGCACAGCTGCAGGAAGCGCTCGATGCGTGCCGACGAGTGCTCCGGACCCTGGCCTTCGTAGCCGTGCGGCAGCATCATGGTCAGGCCCGAGGCGCGGCCCCACTTCACTTCGCCCGAAGCGATGAACTGGTCGATGACGACCTGGGCGCCGTTGACGAAGTCGCCGAACTGGGCTTCCCAGATGGTGAGCGTATTCGGTTCGGCGGTCGAGTAGCCGTACTCGAAGCCGAGCACCGCTTCCTCCGACAGCACCGAGTCGATCACGGTGAAGTTGGCCTGGTTGTCCGAGACGTTGGCCAGCGGCAGGTAGATGCCCTGGTCCCAGCGCTCGCGGTTCTGGTCGTGCAGCACGGCGTGGCGGTGCACGAAGGTGCCGCGGCCGGCGTCCTGGCCCGACAGGCGCACTGCGTAGCCCGAGGACAGCAGCGAGGCGAATGCCAGGTGCTCGCCCATGCCCCAGTCGAGGTTCATCTCGCCGCGGCCCATGGTGGCGCGGTCGTTCAGGACCTTCTCGACCAGCGAGTGGGGCTTGAAGCCTTCCGGCACCTTGGTGATGCGTTCGGCCAGGCGCTTCAGTTCGGCCAGCGGCACCGAGGTATCGCAAGCGTCGGTCCACTTCTTGTTCAGGAACGGCGCCCAGTCGACGGCGTACTTGCCCTTGAAGTTGGTCAGCACCGGATCGACGGTGTGCTTGCCGGCGTCCATCGCGGCGCGGTACTCGGCGACCAGCTGGTCACCGGTTTCCGGCGGCACGGTGCCCTGGGCAGCCAGCTTCTCCGCGTACAGCTTGCGGGTGCCCGGATGCTTGGCGATCTTCTTGTACATCAGCGGCTGGGTCAGGGCCGGGGTGTCCTGCTCGTTGTGGCCCAGCTTGCGGTAGCAGACGATGTCCACGACCACGTCCTTGCCGAACTCGGTGCGGTAGTCCATCGCGATCTGCGAGGCCAGCACGACCGCTTCCGGATCGTCGGCGTTCACGTGCAGCACCGGCGCCTCGATCATCTTGACGACGTCCGTGCAGTAGATGGTCGAACGGGCGTCGCGCGGGTCCGAGGTGGTGAAGCCGATCTGGTTGTTGATGACGATGTGGACGGTACCGCCGGTGCCGTAGCCGCGGGTCTGGGCCAGGTTCAGGGTTTCCATGACCACGCCCTGGCCGGCGAATGCGGCGTCGCCGTGCACCAGGATCGGCAGCACTTCCTTGCCCTTGCGGTCGCCGCGGCGTTCCATGCGCGCCTTGACCGAACCTTCGACGACCGGGTTGACGATCTCGAGGTGCGAAGGGTTGAAGGCCAGCGACAGGTGGACCGGGCCGCCCGGGGTCGAGATGTCGCTCGAGAAGCCCTGGTGGTATTTCACGTCGCCTGCCGGCAGGTCGTCGGCGTGCTTGCCTTCGAATTCTTCGAACAGGTCGGCCGGGCTCTTGCCCAGGGTGTTGACCAGCACGTTCAGGCGGCCGCGGTGGGCCATGCCGATGACGATTTCCTGCACGCCCTTTTCACCGGCGCGCTGGATGACTTCGTCGATCGAGGCGATGAAGGATTCGCCGCCTTCCAGCGAGAAGCGCTTGGCGCCGACGTACTTGGTGTGGAGGTAGCGTTCCAGGCCTTCGGCCGCGGTCAGGCGCTCGAGGATGTGCTTTTTCTTGTCGCCGGTGAAGGTCGGGGTCGAGCGGATCGACTCCAGGCGCTCCTGCAGCCAGCGCTTTTCGGTCGGATCGCTGATGTACATGAACTCGGCGCCGATCGAACGGCAGTAAGTATCACGCAGCATGTTCAGGATGTCGCGCAGCGGCGCGGTTTCATTCCCGAAGTAGGTATTGCTGATGTTGAAGACGGTGTCGAGATCCGCTTCGGTGAAGCCGTAGAAGGCCGGGTCGAGTTCCGGCAGCGGCGGACGCTCCTGGCGCTGCAGCGGATCAAGGTTGGCCCAGCGCGAGCCGAGGTAGCGGTAGGCGGCGATCAGCTGGGTGACGGCCACGCGCTTGCGGCCCATTTCCGGGTCCGACGAGGCGCTGATGGTGCGGATGGGGCCCTGCTTCGCGCGTTCCGCGAACGAGGCGACGACCGAGGAGTGGACCACGTCCGGGCGGCTGGAGCCGTCCACGGCGGGCACGTGCTGCATCTGGTCAAAGTAAGCGCGCCAGTTTTCCGGGACCGAACCCGGATTGTTCAGGTACGCTTCGTACAACTCTTCCACGTAGGGCGCATTACCGCCGAACAGGTACGAGTTCGCATTCTGTTGCTGCATCATTCTTGCTCACCTTTCTTCGCGCTTCGCGAGTATGGGGCGGGTTAATCTAACCTTCCGCGACACGGCCTGACCGGTTAGCGGATCGCACTTACTTCTCAAGTTGTGGGGGAAGGACGTCGTTCTGTGCACCAAGCAAGGCAAACAGGCCTCCTGCTGCCTTTTGGCGCACAGTATTGTAACGCAAGCTTCCGGGCAAGGCAGAGCGTTCAACAAGAAATGTTTTATTTCTATTTGTAAAGCCACACGGAGCGGGTTGACCAGGTAAATGATAATCGTTATCATTTAATGATGAGCCCAACCGGACCGACCACTTCCGCATCCGCAGCACCCAAGGCCCTGCCCAGCGCGGGTCGCGCCGTCTATTTGAAGCAGTTGCACCAGTGGCACTGGATCAGCTCCGCCATCTGCCTGATGGCGATGCTGCTGTTCAGCTTTACCGGCCTGACCCTGAATAACGCGAGCCTGATCGAGGCCGAGCCCCGGGTCACCCGCGTGAAGGCGAGCCTGCCCGAGCCCCTGCGCGCCCAGCTCGCGACATTCGCCGCCGAGCATGCCGACGCCGAAGTGCCGCTGCCGAGCGAGATCGCGGACTGGGCCAACGCCGCCTTCCCGGTCGAGGCGCGCGGCAAGCGCGCCGAGTGGAGCGAGGAAGACGCCTACCTGGCCCTGCCCCGCCCGGGCGGCGACGCCTGGCTGCGCATCGCCGCCGACGGCTCGGCCGAATACGAGCGGACCGACCGCGGCTGGATCTCCTGGCTCAACGACATGCACAAGGGCCGCAACACGGGTCCGGTGTGGAGCTGGTTCATCGACATTTTCTCGGTCGCCTGCGTGGTGTTCTGCATCACCGGCTTCCTGATCCTGAAGTACCACGCGGCCAAGCGGCCGTCGACCTGGCCGGTGGTCGGTTTCGGCATCGTGCTGCCGATCGTGCTGGCCCTGCTGTTCGTTCATTGAATCCCCCATTGAGAAGACCAAGAATGAAACTGTCCCATTCACTCCTCCTGACCCTGCCGTTTGCATCGAGCTGGGCCGTGGGCGCCGACCTGTCGGTCAAGTTCGAGCTGCCGCGCTTGAACGTGGCCGAATACCACAAGCCTTATGTCGCGATCTGGATCGAGCGCGCCGACCAGACGGTCGCCTCGAACCTGGCCGTGCTGTACGACCTCAAGCTGAAGAACCGCGAAGGCGAGAAGTGGCTGAAGGACCTGCGCACCTGGTGGCGCAAGGCCGGGCGCGAAGCGACCATGCCAATTGACGGCGTGAGCGGCGCGACCCGCCCGCCGGGCGCCCACACCATGAAGTTCGACGGCGCGCGCCATGGCCTGGACAAGCTTCCGGCCGGCGACTACACGCTGGTGGTCGAGGCCTCGCGCGAATCGGGCGGACGCGAAGTGGTCAAGCTGCCCTTCAACTGGGCCGGCAAGGGCAAGGTCGCGGCCAGCGCGGCGGGCAAGGACGAACTGGGGGCCGTGTCGCTCCAGATCCAATAACGCATCAAGAACAGGAGAACACACCATGCAACAACCCCGCTTCACCAAAGCCGCCCTGCTCGGCCTGATCCTCGTCGGCATGTCCTTCACGGCCCAGGCGCACGACGCCTGGCTGCTGCCGAACAGCACCATGGTCGACGCCAAGGAAGCCTGGGTCACGCTCGACGCCGGCATCTCGAACCAGCTGTTCGAATTCAACCACGCCCCGCTGCGCCTGGACAACCTGACCATCACCGACCCGGACGGCGCGACCAGCAAGGCCACCGGCGCGGTGCTGGGCAAGTACCGCAGCACCCTCGACCTGCGCCTGCCGAAGGACGGCACCTACCGCCTGTCCATCGTCAACAACAACGTGATGGGCAGCTACAAGCTGAACGGCGAGACCAAGCGCTTCCGCGGTCCGCAGGGCAGCCCGCAGGTGCAGGTGCCGGCCGGCGCCACCGAGGTGCAGACCACCAACGTGCACACCCGCCTGGAAACCTTCGTCTCGGCCAACAAGATGAACGAGACCGCCCTGAAGCCGAGCGGCGTCGGCCTCGAGCTGGTCCCGGTCACCCACCCGTCCGACCTGCGCGTCGGCGAGCCGATCCGCGTGCGCTTCCAGCTCGACGGCAAGCCGGTGGCCAGCATGCCGTTCAGCGTGGTGCCGGGCACCGCCAAGTACCGCGGCTCCTCGGGCGAACAGCGCCTGACCACCGACGCCAAGGGCGAAGCGAGCTTTACCGTGGCGGCGCCGAACATGTATTACCTGAGCGCGGCCGTGCCGCACGGCGAACGCGGCGCCCCGCAGCAGCCGGGCGCCAAGCGCTACACCTACGCCGCCACTTTCGAAGTGCTGCCCCAGTAAGGACGGCAGGCCGGCATGCAGAACCTGCGCAGCGTCCTCGTTCCCTTCGAGATCGACATGGCACTCCCTCCGGCGGGCAGCGTGCTGCGCAAGGCGGCCGGCCGTTCGATGGGCACCACCTGGTCGGCGCAGATGCTGGTGCCGCCTGGCGCGGGCCAGGGCCTGGAGGCGGCCCTGCAGCGCGAGCTGGACGAGATCGTCGCGCAGATGAGCCACTGGGAAGAAAGCTCCCTGCTGGCGCGCTACAACCGCGCGCCGGCCGGCAGCTGGCATGCGCTCCCGCCGCAGTTCTACGACGTCGTCGATCTTGCGCTGCAGGTCCACGACGACACGGCCGGCGCCTACGACCCGGCCGCCGGGGCGCTGGTCAAGCTGTGGGGTTTCGGCCCGACCGGCCGCCATGACGGGGCCGGCTTCCAGCTGCCCTCCCCCATCGAAGTCGCCAGCACCCTGGCGCGGCGCGCCAGGGCCGCTCCCCAGCTCGACCGCGCGGGCCGCCGCCTGCTGCAGCCGGGCGGCGCCGTCCTCGATTTCTCCTCGATCGCCAAGGGCTATGGCGTGGACCGCCTGGGCCTGTGCCTGGAGCGCCTCGGCGTGCGCCACTACCTAATCGAAGTCGGCGGCGAGCTGCGCGGCGCCGGCATGAAGCCGGGCGGCGAGCCCTGGTGGGTCGACATCGAAGGCGTGCCCGATGCGGCGGCCGCGCCGCAGGCCATGGTGGCCCTGCACGGGCTGGCGGTCGCCACCTCGGGCGACTACCGCAGCTATTTCGAGCACGGCCGGCAGCGCGCGTCGCACACGATCGACCCGCGCACCGGCCATCCGATCGCCAACGGCGTCGCTTCCTGTACGGTCGTGGCGGGCAGCTGCATGGTGGCCGATGCGCTCTCCACCGCGCTCACCGTGATGGGCGTCGATGCGGGACTGGCCTTTGCCGATGCGCGCGGCATCGCGGGGCGCTACCTGGTCCGCCACGAGGGTGGGCTGCGCGAGCATACCAGCGCCGCCTGGCGCGAGCTGCTGCAATGATGCTCACCATCGATCCGGTGCGCTGGGGCAGCGCCCTTGCCCTGTCGGGCGGCTACCTCGCGATGTGCTTCGCGTTCTGGCGTGCCCGCGCCGGCGCCCGCAAGGCCACCGCCACGGGCGAGGCCGACTGGCTCGTGGTCCACGCCAGCCAGACCGGCAGCGCCGAATACCTGGCGGAACAGACCGCGGCCACCTTGACGACGGGCGGCCTGTCGGCGCGCGCGGCCTGCATGTCGGCGCTCGATCCGGACACGCTGTCCAAGGCCGGCCGCATCCTGTTCATCGCCAGCACCTATGGCGAGGGCGACGCCCCCGACAGCGCCGCGCGTTTCGCCGGTGTGACCATGGGTGCCGGGCTCGACCTGTCGCAGCTGCATTACGCGGTGCTGGCGCTGGGCGACAGCAGCTACACGAATTACTGCGGCTTCGGCCGCGCGCTTGACGGCTGGCTGGCCGCGCACGGCGCCACGCCGCTGTTCGAACGCATCGACGTCGACCGCGGCAACCCCGCCGCGCTGGCCGCATGGCAGCACCACATCGGCCGCCTGGCCGGCACCAGCGACGCACCGGACTGGCAAGCCCCGAGCTACGGCGAGTGGCGCATCGCAGCGCGCGAGCTTGCCAATCCGGGCAGCGCCGGCGCCCCGCTGTACCGTATCGCGCTGGTGCCGCTTGATGCCGCGCTGCCGGCGTGGGAAGCCGGCGACCTGGCCCAGGTCAGCGCCCCGGCCGACCCGGAACATCCGCGTGAATATTCGATCGCATCCCTGCCTTCCGAAGGCCGGCTGGAACTCTTGGTGCGCCTGCAGCGGCGCGAGGATGGCAGCCCGGGCGCGGCATCGGGCTGGCTGTGCGAGACGGCCTTACAGGATGAGGTGATCCGCCTGCGCATCCGCACGCACGCGCGCTTCCGTCTGAACGGCAATGCGGCACGTCCCCTGATTGCGATCGGCAACGGCAGCGGGCTGGCCGGGCTGCGTGCGCTGCTCAAGTCGCGCATCGATGACGGGAAAGGCGACAACTGGCTGCTGTTCGGCGAACGCAATGCTGCCCACGACTTCCTGTGCCGCGACGAGCTGCAGGGATGGCTGGCCTCGGGCGGCCTGGCCCGGCTCGACCTCGCCTTCTCGCGAGATCAGGCGGCGCCGCGCTACGTGCAGCACCTGGTGCGCGAGCATGCCCCAGCGCTACGCAGTTGGGTCGACCAGGGCGCGGCGATCTACGTGTGCGGCAGCCTGCAGGGGATGGCGGGCGGCGTGCACGAGGCGCTGACGGAAGTCCTGGGCGTGGAGACGCTGGATGCGCTCACGGCCGAAGGACGCTACCGCAGGGATGTGTACTAAATCTTACCCCGATAACGCAACCGTAGGGTGGGCGGGTCCCCCGCCCACGCGGTGATAGTTGACGGCAAGCTCATCCGGCACGAAAGCGCAGCCACGACCTATCACCGCGTGGGCAAGAAACTTGCCCACCCTACGAAGAACGATGCTATTGATTACTTGTCGTTCTTGTGGCTCTGCGAGCCGGCCTTGGCATGCTGCTCGGGCGTGCCGCCGCGGGTGTTGCCGCTGCTTGCCTGATTGCCGCCGCGGCCGCCACCGCCACTTTGCTGGTTGCCGCCCTGGCCGCCACTCTGCTGGCCGCCACCGCCGCCGTGGCTCATCGAGCCGGCACGGCGTGCTTGTTCCGAAGTGAACTCATGGGCATTGCCCGATGCGTGTGCGGCACGGCCGCCTTCCGATGCGATCTCGCGCTGCTTCTGCGGATCCATCGAGGCGAAACCGCGGTTGCTGGTATCGCCGCTCTGCTTGTTGCCGCCCTGGTTGTTACCTTTGTTGCCGCCTTGGTTATTCGATGCCATAGTTGCCTCCTATCTATGTTGAAAGCACCAGCCGGAAGTGGCTGAGACAGGTTCATCCTAACTATGGCGGGCCCGGCGCACCACCCAAAACCGGCAACAATCCTGTAGGACCAAGCCTTGCCGGCACCGGCGTTTTCTCTGTCAGATTGGGAGTAATTGCTTTTGTGTTTTTTGCCACTGCTAGAATAGGATGAGTGTTCAATACGTCTATTAAGAATAAAAAATCTCTTTCATGTAGTCCGACACTGACTCGACATTGTGAAATTTTCCATCGGCCACCGCCTCTTCCTCTCGGTCCTGCTCGCCATCCTCGCGGTGGTTGCCAGCGCCGTTTACCTGCTGCGCCAGAATGTACTGGCCAGCTTCGGCGACTACGCCGTCGGCATCGAACTCGACCGCCTGGGCGAACTGTCGGACAGCCTGGCGACGCGCTACCGGGCCCAGGGCGGCTGGCAATTCCTGCCGGCCGGCGATGCACGGCACGGCTGGATTGCGCAGGAGCTGGTGCGCCTGCAGGGCGAACGCGAGCGCCGGACGATGGCCGTGCCACTGGCGCCCGAGCTACCGGCAGCTCCCCTGCCTCCGGCAACGCCCGCGCGGGCCAGCGCCCCAGCCCCGGCTGCGCCGATGGACGGCGTCATGCCGCCGGCGCCGCCAGCGCCGCCAGCGCCGCCCGCTCCTCCTGCGCCACCGGCGCTGCCCCTTGCTCCGCCGCGCGTGGACGCGCCGCGTGCCGATGGCGTGACCTACGACCTGCACCAGCGCGTCACCCTGCTCGCTGCGAAGGGCGCCTACCTGGCAGGCCGCGTGCCTGGCGACTTCCCGCTGGTCCACCGTGCCATCGAAGTCGACGGCCGCACGGTCGGCCTGCTCGGCGTGGCGCCCAGCCAGCGGCCGAGCGACGCGATGGCCTTCGCCTTCCTGGAGCAGCTGCGCAGCAGCCTGTGGCCGATCGTCGCCGCGGCGGTGGGCCTGAGCGCGCTCGCAGCAGTGCTGCTGGCGCGCCACTTCCGCCAACCGATCGAACGCCTGGCCGCGGGCGCCGGCGCGCTGGCCGGCGGCCGCTACGGGGTACGCCTGCCGAGCACGCGCAGCGACGAGCTGGGCGAGCTGGCACGCCACTTCAACGCCCTGGCGCAGCAGCTGGAAAGCGCGGAAGGGGCGCGCCGCCAGTGGGTGGCCGATACCTCGCACGAGCTGCGCACTCCGCTGGCCGTGCTGCGCGCCCAGCTCGAGGCCCTGCAGGACGGCGTGCGCAGCGCCACGCCCGAAACCGTCGAGTCCATGCTGCGCCAGGTGCTGGCCCTGAACAAGCTGATCGACGAGCTGTATGCCCTGGCGCGCGCCGACGTGGGTGCGCTCGACTGCAAGCCGGTGCCGCTCGACCTGTGGGAGCTCGCCAGCGCCCATGCGCAAGGCTTCGCCGCGCGCCTGCAGGCGGCCGCGCTGGCCTTCGAGCCGGGCGCCGCGCCAGCGCGCAGCCGCGTGCTGGCCGACCCGGACCGCCTGCGCCAGGTGCTGGACAACCTGTTCGAGAACAGCCTGCGGTATACCGCCGCGGGCGGGCGCATCGCGCTCCATGCGCATGCCGACGCTAGCTGCCTGCACCTGGTCATCGACGACAGCGCGCCCGGCGTGCCGGAGGAGGCCCTGGCGCGCCTGGGCGAACGCTTCTACCGCGTGGACGCCTCGCGCAGCCGCGCCCACGGCGGCGCCGGGCTCGGCCTGGCGCTGTGCCGGCGCCTGCTCGAAGCCCAGGGCGGCAGCCTGGCCTTCGCCCACTCGCCGCTCGGCGGCCTGCGCGTGACGCTGTCCCTGCCGCTGGCGCGAGGCGCCGCATGAGCCAGTCCATCATGATCGTGGAAGACGAACCCGAACTGGCCGCGCTGGTCGCCGACTACGCGCGCGCTTCCGGCTATGCGCCGCAGGTCTTCGGCGACGGCCGCGAGGCCCTGGCCGCGATCCGCGCCCACCCGCCCGCCCTCGTTGTGCTCGACCTGATGCTGCCGGGCCTCGACGGCCTGTCGCTGTGCCGCACGCTGCGCGCGTCCAGCGACCTGCCGGTGATCATGGTGACCGCGCGGGTCGAGGAGATCGACCGCCTGCTCGGCCTGGAAGCCGGCGCCGACGACTACCTGTGCAAGCCCTTCAGCCCGCGCGAACTGATGGCCCGCATCAAGGCCATCCTGCGCCGCGCGGGCCCGGCAGAACCCCGGCGCATGCTGGTCATCGACGAGGGCGCGCGCCGCATCGCGATCCAGGGCCGCCAGCTCGACCTGACCCCGACCGAATTCGCGATCCTGGCGGCGCTGGCGCGGCGCCCAGGGCAGGTGTTCTCGCGCGCCCAGCTGCTCGATGCCGCCCGTGCCGACAGCCTGGACGCCACCGACCGCGCCATCGACAGCCACATCAAGAACCTGCGGCGCAAGATCGATGCCGCCGCGCCGGGGCTGGAAGCGATCCGTTCGATCTACGGGCTCGGCTACCGCTGCGACCTCTAGCTCTGCGCTCCATCATTTCTCCACATTTGGCATGCAGGATGCAAGCATGGCCCGCCGCATGGCGCGGGCCGCTGCCAAGGGAGACCATCATGCATACGAAAAACAAGGCGATTGCCGCCATCGCCCTGCTGGGCTTGCTCGCCGGCGGCGTCCAGGCGGGCGTGCACGTTCATTACAAGTGCGAGTCGACCGCCAAGGGAAAATGCCCGCCGCCGCCGGCCCCGCCCACCCCGCCTGCGCCCCCGGCTCCTCCAGCCCCGCCGGCGCCGCCCGAGCTCCCGGACGAGCGGGTCACCGGCATCGCCCCGCCGTCCATGCCCGCGATGCCCGCGATCCCGGCCCCGCCGGCGCCGCCCGCGCCGCCGCCCCTGCCCGAGGTGCCGGAAGCCGCCCACGCCGCCTGCGCCGGCAAGGCCGCGGGCACCCGCATCAAGCACGTGCTGCGGCCAGGCGAGACCATGACCGGCGTGTGCATCAGGGAAAATGGCAAAAACATATTCGACCTGCGGGAATATCGGCTCCATGATCGATAGCAATCGAATGGCGGACAGCGGGTCTAGATCATTTACCGTTCTTCCAGATTGATTTAGAACTAACCGTGGCTGATTCTGCTACTGAACTCCTGCTTCGCTGGGGCCGGTTTCGCCTCGCGCTTACGTGCGAGGCCAGCGCCTTCCCCTCGGCAGGCAGAAGCGGTGAAACTCACCGCCATGTTCTTCAGATTAATAGCCGCGTTCACGTCTCGATCATGTGATATCCCACAAATCGAACAGCTCCACTTCCGAGTGAACAAGTCAAGCGTTTCCAGCCTATGTCCGCAACAGGAGCACAATTTGCTGCTCGGAAACCAACGATCCGCCAGCACCAAATGACCACCACGCCAAGCCGCCTTGTACTCAAGCTGACGGCGCAACTCACGAAAACCCATATCGGCGATGGCGCGCGCCAAACGCCCATTGGCTAACATGCCCTTGACGTACAGGTCTTCGATGCCGATCGTGTAGAAACGGCGTGTGATACTTGTGCTGAGTTGATGTAAGCTGTTACGACGAACATTCGCGATCTTGGCGTACAGTCTGGCCAGTTTCAGCCTTGCCTTGGTCCTGTTGCGCGAACCTATTACCTTGCGAGCCAAAGCGCGTGACAGGCGGCGCAAGCGCTTAAGCAATGTATTCATCGCTTTAGGGCCATGGAACTTCTCGCCTGTCGACAATGTCGCCAGTGTCTTGATGCCCAGGTCCACTCCCACCGCATCTTGGCTTTCGGAAGGTGGCAACGGTGGACTCTCGGCCTCGACGGTAATGCTGACGTACCACTGGTCTGCAATGCGTGAGATCGAGGCCGATATTATCCGGCCTGTAAAACGCAAGGCTTCGCGCATCCGCACCCATCCCAGCTTCGGGATGCGAATACGTCGCTGCTCAACACTGAACTGGTCATTACTTAGACTAAACCGATCGTCTTGACCTTTCTTCCGAAATACCGGGTACTCGGCACGCTTAGCGAAGAAATTTTCGAATGCACGTCCTAGCTGCATAATGGCTATCTGAGGTGCATTTTTCGTCACCTCGAGCATCCAAGGAAAGGTGTTGCGCTTGATTGCATTGAGCTTGCGCCGCAAGGCCGCCTCGGAAGGCTTAGGTAGTGACGGGTCAAGCTTGCATGCTTCGTACTGTTTTGTCCATTCTGCCAGCGCCCAGTTGTACGCAAATCGCGCAGTCCCGGCCGCACGTGCCAAGTACGAAGCCTGCACATTATTTGGTACGAGCCGGATGAGGTGCGCTGCAAACACGATGCGTCTCCCTAGCGTTTCTGCCACCGCTCGGCCTTGATTAGCGCGAGTCTGCGTTTGGAATAACGCTACGGTAGTAAACTAGTCGAGTAACCAGAAACCTTGATAGTACCAACGAGGGGAAAGTTCCTTCATGTTGAGTCAGACCGTGTAGAGTTGAGCAAGTTTTATTTTTGTTTAAGCTATGAGCACTCCCGACGTTCCCGCCAAGCCGACCCCGTCCGAACTGGAAATGCTGCGCCTGCTGTGGCAGCTCGGCCCCGCCACTGCCCGCCAGGTGCACGAAGCCGCGCTGGCGTCGCGGCCCGACATGGCCTATGCCAACGTGCTGCGGCTGCTGCAGATGATGCACGCCAAGGGCCTCCTCACCCGCGACGAAAGCGCGCGCGCCCACGTGTACGCGCCGGCCCAGCCGCAGGACCGGCACCAGGCAGGCCTGATCAAGGACCTGATCCACAAGGCCTTCTCCGGCTCGGGCAAGGAGCTGGTGCTGGCCGCGCTGCGCGGCCACGTCAGCAAGGAGGAACGCGAGGAAATCCAGCAGATCCTGAACGGCGAGACCGGGCGCAAGGAATGAGCACGCCGTCCCCGCGTCCGGTTCCGCCGGTGCAGCCCGAACTCGAGGACTGCTGCCGCAGCGGCTGCGTGCCCTGTGTCTTCGACCTCTACGAGGAAGCATTGGCACGCTACGAGCGGGAACTTGCCGTCTGGGAAGCTGCCAGGCGATCGCCGTCGCCGCCGGCCTCCTGAGCGGCCTGCGTAGCGCACGCTTGAAAATCAAGACCTTGACGTATTGATTACAATGAACCCATCGGTGTTGTGCATGGAGACGATATGTTCGACATGGATCTTCCTTGGTGGGAATTCATCGTACGCGGGCTTGCCGTGTACATCTTTCTGCTAATCATGGTGCGCCTGTCCGGTCGCCGCACGGTCGGCCAGTTCACCCCCTTCGACCTGCTGGTCATCATGCTGCTGTCCGAAGCCGTGTCCAACTCGCTGAATGCGGGCGACCAATCGCTGGTCGGCGGCCTGATCGTGGCAGCCACCCTGGTCGCCATCAATTCCTCGGTCGCCCTGTTCAGCTCGCGCAGCCCGCGCTTCGAAAAACTGGTCGACGGCAGCGCCGTCCTGATCGGACGCGACGGGGTGTTCTTCGACAAGGTGGTGCGCAATTGCCGCCTGTCCGAATCCGACATCGAGGAAGCCCTGCGCGAGCACGACTGTCCGCAGCCGGAAATGAAATGCGCCTTCCTGGAAGCCGACGGCGAAATCACCATCCTGCGCAATCCCCACTGAGGGACCGATCAGCTTGCGAACGCGAGGGGAAGCGCCATGTCCATCGGGTCGGCTCTGTCAGGATCACAGTCCAGGATCAGTCGGGTGCACGATCCGCATTCGCGATGGCGGCAGTACCGAGCACTTGCACCTGCGCGGTATCCGACGCCGCCGTTGTCAGGGTGAACACCATCTTTTTCCCGGGCTTCGGCACGCCCCACTCGTAGGCAAGCGTATGCGTCGGTCCGCTCGCGGTCCTGGCGTGATCGTCTGCCGTTCGCTTGCCGATCAATGGTGCTGGAGCCGTGCCAACGCGTTCCACGAACAGCTTTTCAGCGGCCCTCGTATCCGCCCGGCGGGCGTACACCGCACACAGGTTCTTCTGATGGGGCAAGGCGAGCACAAAAGTGCCGTGCTTGTCGGGTACGGACCACGCATCGCCACTCCTCCCCGACAGGAAATGCCGCGCCTGCTCTGGCGCAAGCTTGGGCACCTGCTTCAGCTTCTCGCGCAAGGCGTCCAGATTCGTCAGGTGTTTCATGCAGAGCGACGTGTAGATCTCTGCAAATGATCTGGCCTGGTCCGCGGGCCCGCCTGCATTGCTGGTGAATGGCAGTGCTGCGAGTATGAAAACGGCAGCAAAGCGCTTGCCCATGCCTTGTTCCATGTCGACTTGTCAGTTGTATGAACGAAGCCGTCAAGTATAGCCAGCCGGGCTCGCTACAAATCCCCGCTTTCCCACCATGGATGCAAGGCAGCACCTGAAGCATCTTTCTTTCATGCCTATGCCCAAGGTACTTTTATCCCCCGTACGGTGTGGACGGTGCGGAATTGATGCGCTACTTTTTTCAGCAGTACCCCCACCTGGGTGTGCTGTCTGGATTCTTTCCTAATCAGGAGCTAGACCCTAGTCGAACTTAATGTGCACCCACGTGTCGAATAATGATCAT